>AUXO012644106.1_pt1 | contig 14249 bp, 16 predicted proteins | sample 768731 | NCBI WGS metagenome assembly AUXO01 (sample SAMN02715735, study PRJNA202380) | gut metagenome | biome: sheep rumen | host: Ovis aries | place: New Zealand: Palmerston North | reverse complement strand
TGATGAAAACGGAGCAGAGGGCGATACTGAAGCCTACGACGATGATTATTTTTATGACGATCCCGGATATGACGAACCGTGCTGATGGGATGATACCGACATAAATGTCGGGAACAAAAAAAGAAAAGCCCTGCCGCAGAGGACATGACCTTTCTCAAATTCACCATCCTCCATTATGACAGGAGGAGAGAAAAAAGTCAATCTGCGGGAGGTGCTTTGATGGGAAAAACGAACAAGACGGTACGCCTCACAGAGGATGAGCTGAGAGCACTATGCGAGGATGCTGTCGATAAAGGGGTTGCGAAGTATATCAGTGGCGAGGAGGCCGGAAAGAGGAAACGGCAGTCCGGGCTGCTGCACAATACGAAGGTGCTTTTGGAGAATTACCGGAAGCTGAAATCATATCTGGAAAAAGCCGAGAGCAGGCTTGAAGATGTGATCGAGGACAATTATCCTGAATACTCCATCCAGATGGTGGAGGTTTTCGGATTGAGGGTAGACGACCAGAGAAGCTATACGATAGCGAAGGGCGTGGCGACAATGACGATCATCATGAACCATGTCGATAAGATGCTGGAGGTCTACCGGATAGATTGTGAGGGATCCGCAAGTCCGACCATACAGAGGCGGTGGCAGGTCCTGGAGCGGCTGTATCTGCGTGATAAGAAGATGAGCACAAAAGAGATTGCTGAAGAGTTTTCTCTGGACACACGGGTCATCCAGGAGGATGCGAAGAGGGCCAGGGAGGATATGAAGGTACTTCTTTTCGGAATAGAAGCATTATTCAGCGGTTTTGAGGGATAAAAGGGAACGGCAAAAGAAATTCGGTTTTTCCTCGTTTTCAAATCGTCCCATAGATGCTAATATGCTAAGTGGCGTAGGGTTGTGACAGAATATGCCCCTGTTATGATCCTGCGCCACGGCTGTGTACGTGCCGATTCTACTCATTCTAGCCAGTATTTTTGTGGAGATTGACGGCTCCGCATGAATGCTGGCTTTTGTTTTGAGAAAAAGCACGTTGCAGCAAATAATTTCACCGGATGAAGGGGAATTGTCAGGCGCGGCATTCCCCTGTTATTTATGAATGAGTGGAGGCACGGAAATGGAAGAAAAACTGCAGCTCGAATATGTCGGGCTGGATGACGTAACGCCCTATGAGTACAACGCCAGGAAGCATGAAAAGGAAGACGTTGAAGCCATTAAGGCCAGTATCAAAGATTTTGGAATGCTGGATCCTATTGGAGTATGGTCGGACGAAGCCCATCACAATGTGATTGTGGAAGGACACGGAAGACTGATGGCAATGAAAGAATTGTCAAAAGAATATCCATCCGAGGAAAAATACAAGACCGTCCCCATTATCCATCTTGATAAGCTGACAGATGAGGAACGCAGGGCATACGCACTCGCACACAATCGAACAGCCGAACTGTCAACATGGGATCCTGATATTTTGGGAAAAGAGATCGGAAAGATATTCAAAGTCGATATGTCACAACTCGGTTTTACGGAAGAAGATGCCGAGGACATGGGCGGCGAACTGGACGATGATAAGTACACCACCAAGGTAAAAATCCCACAGTACGAGATCACAGGGGAATGCCCCAGCATTGACCAGATGCTCGACACCGAAAAGGCCGAAAGCCTAATTGATGAGATTGAGAAATCCGGGGTGACGGACGAAGAAAAAGAATTCCTGAAGATGGCTGCCTACAGACATAATGTTTTTAACTACAGGAATATCGCAGAGTATTATGCGCACGCCGATGCGGAGATGCAAAGACTGATGGAGAAATCCGCACTCGTGATTATTGACGTTGATGATGCTATTGCGAATGGGTACGCTACATTGAACGCAGATATTCTTGATATGATGGAGGGCGCTGATGAGGGATGATTTTGCTGTTTTCATCCTCACGCATGGAAGAGCGGACAACGTGGTAACCTATCACGCACTGGAAAGGGCAAAGTATAGTGGGAAAACCTATTTCATCATAGATGATGAGGATGATCAAGGGAACGAGTATCGGAGACGCTTTGGAAAAGAGAACGTCATCGTGTTCAATAAGCAGGATGCATACGACAGAGCTGATACGATGGATAATTTTAATCAGCACAGCGCGATTATTTATGCAAGGAATGAAACGTGGAGAATTGCGAAAGAACTTGGATTGAAATATTTCCTGATGCTTGATGATGATTACAGAGAAATTGACCTGAGATATGCAGAATCGGGGAAAATGAAAGCAAAAATATGTCTCGATTACGATAGGATATTCGAAGACATGATCGAGTTCCTGGAGAATAGCCGAGCCTTAACCGTGGCGTTTTGCCAGGGAGGGGATTTCGTTGGAGGATTGGACGGCGGCAATTTTGGAAAAGGGTTGCTGAGGAAAGCAATGAACAGCTTTTTCTGCCGGACAGATAAACCTATAGAATTCCTGGGAACGATGAACGAGGATGTCGTAACCTACACTACACTGAGCAGCAGAGGGCTGCTCTTTTTTAGTGTTACCAATACATGCGTTATTCAGCTTCCTTCTCAAAGCCTGAAAGGTGGAATGACCGGAACATATCTTGACGGAGGCACATACCTGAAATCGTTTTATGCCGTAATGAGTATGCCGTCATGCGTCAAAGTACAGGTTATGCACACAAAGCACAGCAGAATACATCATCGTGTGGATTGGGAGAGGTGTGCTCCGAAGATTATAAACGAGAAATACAGAAAGGAAGGTGCCAGGGTATGAGCCGACCAGAGAATATAAGCGGACACAAGATGCTGGCACACGTGGACCGGATCCTGAACGATCACAGGCCGATTACAGCAGACGTGTTCATAACGAATTATTGCAATAATAACTGTCCGTACTGCACATATCACAGATGGGAGCTGGAACCTGGATCAAGATACATGAGGTATGAGGATTTCGTGCAGTATGGCACAAGGCTTATCAATTTAGGGGTAGAGGGAATCATCCTCACTGGAGGAGGAGAACCAACAATCAACCCTGATTTCGATAAAATTGCCGAGTGGTTATCCAACCGAAACATTCGATGGGGAATAAACACGAACTTCAATGTATTGAGATATTGCAAACCAGCGTATCTGAAAGTGAGCCTTGACGGATATGACGAAGACAGCTACGAAAGAAGCCGGGGCGTGCGAAAGTATGAGAAGGCAAGAGAGAACATACAGGCATACGGAGAATGGAAGAAAGAGCACAGCCCGGAAACGAGCCTTGGCATTCAGATGGTCGCAATGGATACAGAATCTGTTTTCCGATTTTATGAAGCGAATAAAGATCTTCCGGTAGATTACATCGTGTTCCGGCCAGTGGAATCCACTGGAGGAAAGTACTACAAGGAAGATGCAATCGCACGTATGTTTACACCTGACGAGATAATGAACGCCGTGAAGGACCTGGCTGAAAATGATGACAGGGTAATGATCAATTACAAATGGGATATGTTGGAAGAACAACAGGAAAGCTGTACGGCACAGTGGGCGCAGATAGCAGTCAACGAATTGGGGCAAGTGATGTATTGCTGTCATAAACCGTATGAGATCGTAGGCAACCTGATGGATCCAGACATTCTGGAAAAGAAAGAGAAAGCCAGAACAGATATGGAGATGTGCGACATCCCTTGCCGGATGACAGCACCGAATTCATTCGTCAATCAGGTATGCGAAAAGAGAATTGACGGTTGCTTCATTTGAGGCTGCCTAATCCAGAATAGGAGGTGGCAGAATGGCAAATGATCATCCAAAATCAGACAACCTGAAGCCCCTCGGAGACGGAAGCCGAACAAAGGAAGAAGAAAGAACCATTCAGTCAAAAGGTGGGAAAAAATCTGGAGAGTCACGAAGACGAAAACGGGACATGAAGAACGCCGCCAAAGCCCTGCTCAGCATGAAGATTTCCCCACAACAAACCACTATGAAAGCTGTCCTGAAATCGTTTGGAATATCTGAGGACGATGCTGATTATCAAATGGCCGTTCTTGTAGGACAGTTGTTAAAAGCAGGAAACGGAGACACGCAGGCGGCAACGTTTCTCCGAGATACCGCAGGAGAAAATCCGAATGTTCAGATCCGGGAGAAAGAGCTTGCGCAGCGACGAAAAGAACTGAAAATGCAGCAGGATAGCGAGCGTTCAGAAAGCACTCTCGCTGACGCCATTGAGAACGCATACAGAGAGAGGGTTGAAAAGGAAGGCGAAGGCTATGAAAAGTGACGCAATCAGATATTACGCCAGCCACCCTGTTGAATATGTGGAAGATATTATCAAGGCAGAACCGAGCAAGGATCAGGCAGATATATTGCAAAGCCTGGTCAATAATCAGATGACATCCGTAAGGTCCGGGCACGGCATAGGAAAGTCGGCTGTAGAGGCGTGGGCAATCATATGGTTCATGACGACACGACCGTTCCCAAAGATCCCGTGTACAGCACCGACGCAGCACCAGCTTTTCGACATCTTATGGGCTGAGGTTTCGAAATGGAGGAGAAGCAACCCTGCGCTCGAAAATGATCTGATCTGGACAAAAGAAAAGCTGTACATGAAGGGACACCCTGAGGAATGGTTTGCGGTTGCCAGAACAGCGTCAAAGCCAGATGCGCTTCAGGGATTTCATTCCGACAACATCCTGTACATCATTGATGAGGCTTCCGGTGTAGACGATAAAATTTTTGAGCCTGTCCTTGGATCCATGTCAACACCAGGGGCGAGGCTTCTTATGTGTGGGAACCCGACTCAGTTGTCCGGGTTCTTTTATGATTCGCATAACAAGAATCGAAGCTCGTACAAGACGTTTCATATTGACGGGAGAAACAGCGCGAGAGTAGACCAAAAATATGTTGATATGATCATACGGATGTACGGAGAAAACAGCGACGTATTCCGTGTCCGTGTTGCCGGAGATTTCCCGTTGAGCGAGGACGATGTATTTATTCCTTTACCGCTGTGCGAGAAATCCGTACTGACAGAGTGGTATCCAAAGCCGAAGCCGTATATCCTGTCAATCGGCTGTGATGTTGCTCGATTTGGAGACGATAAGACAATAATTACTTATAGAGTCGATGAAAAGGTTGAGATCTGGAAAGAACGCCACGGACAAGACACGATGAAAACAGCAGACGATATTATTGAATGCGCAATGATGCTCGAAGATAAATATCACCCGACAGAATCCATCCCTGTGAAAGTTGATGATTCTGGAGTTGGAGGAGGAGTAACGGACAGGCTCAGGCAGTTGAAGAAATTATTCCCAGACAGGTTCGATTACATTGAGATATTCCCAGTAAATTTCGGGCAGAAAATCAAGCATAAGTTCTACGATGATAGCACGACATATATGATGTCTGTGGTCAAAGAACTCCTTCAACCGTATGACGAGGAAGGGAACCGGAAACCCGTGGAGCTGATACTACCTAACGATGATGAGTTGATCGGGCAGCTATCATCAAGAAAATACTATATGACGAACAATGGAAAATTGAGAGTCGAGAGCAAGGAAGTAATGAAGAAGCGAGGACTGCGAAGCCCGGATAAGGCTGATGCTGTCCTGCTGGCATGCTTGCCAGTAATACGAAAGAAACGAAAGAGAGGTGCGCAGCATGAGTAAGCAAAGACCTGGGAGAGTTCGGGCCAGAGTGATTAAAGCTGCCGAGCCTTCTGTACACGATATCAGTAAAGCAGAGACATCGACACAGGTTACGAGGGAGGATCAGTTCAGCGCTGGTGAATGGGTATCTCATCCCGTTGACTTAATGGGACTCGAAAAGATGGTGACAGAGAGTTCCATCCTTCCACAGTGCATCAGAGCATATAAAAACAATATTGCCGGATTCGGGATCGGGATCAGATACATTGATGATATTGACGAAACGCCCGAGATGGAAGAGGAAAAAAGAAGGGTGTCAGAGATTGTCGAACTCCTGAATATTGAGCATGACACGAAAGAGGTGTTCGAGGATGTTATCGAGGCGAGAGAGACATACGGAATCGCATATCTCGAAATAATCAGAAATATAGCAGGAGAGATACAACAGATTGAGTTTGTAAAAGATACGCCGAGCATATATCAGACAATTCCGCTGGATCCGTACCAGGAAGTCTCATACTTCCACCATGGAGAGGAAACAGTACGGAAAAAGAAATTCAAGAAGTATCGGCAGATTATTGGAGGAAAGACCGTATATTACAAAGAGTTTGGAGATCCGAGAATCATGGATCGGAGAACCGGAGAATATGCTCCAAATGGACTTGATCTTAAAGACAGGGCAAACGAGATTCTTGAATTCAAGATCGGGACAAAACCATACGGCGAGGTTCGGTGGATAGGCCAGATCCTTGGCGTAGATGGTTCAAGAAGAGCTGAATTCCTGAATAATAATTATTTTATCCACGGAAGGCATACACCGCTCATGATCATGGTTGAGGGAGGAACCCTTACTGATGAATCCTTTAATCGGCTCCAGGAATACATGAACGACATTGAAGGCGAAAAAGGGCAGCACGCATTTCTGATTATGGAAACGGAGAACGCAGAGCAGAGGACTGGTTTTGATGATGAGGAAAAACCAAAGATTGAAGTCAAGGACCTTGCATCCATATTGCAGAAAGATGAGTTATTCCAGGATTATCTCGACAACAACCGGAGGCGAGTACAGTCAGCGTTCCAGCTGCCGGACCTGTATGTTGGATACACGACAGATTTTAACCGTGCGACAGCACAGACAGCACAGGAAGTGACAGAGGAGCAGGTCTTCCAGCCAGAAAGAAAATCCCTTGCGTGGACGATAAACCATAGATTGCTGAATGACTGTAAGTTTCGCTATGTTGAGGTTTATTTCAAAGAACCAGACATTACGAACCCTGACGATATATTCAAACTCATGAATGTTGCGAACAACGCAGGAGGAATCAGCCCGAATGACGCAAGACAGATCCTGTTCGAACAGCTCGGAATGAAATCAACAGACTTCGATGGAGACTGGGCAAATGTTCCGCTTTCCGTGTTGAGCCGAAATACGGTTCCTGATGGAATGACAAGCGTATTATCACAGCTTAACGGGCAGGTGGAGAAGGCAGAAAGAAATGGAGAGCCTGACGAGGTGGTTGCCGTGATGAAAGAGGTGCGGAAGGTACTGACGCAGATTCAGAAGCAGGAGGCAAAGGCCGATGAAAATTGATTGCGACCCATTACTGAATGCAATAAACAGATACATCGAAAAGGCCGACAAGGATATGAAGAAGGAACTAAAGGCCGAAGGCTTCGTTTCTATCGACCAGGCGGTAAAAAGCATAGGAGAAATCGAGGACGGCGTTACAGAGGCACTACAGAGCCATGCGGACGATGTTCTTGAGAGATTGCAGGCAGCCACAGGGCTGCCTAATTTTATATCAGATATATGGCCAACCATAAAGGACGCTGAAGATCTTGAGAAGGCTCTGCACGACATATTCCACGACCAGTTTGATACGCTGATGCACCAGACGACATTTGACTGGATTATTGCGCAGGATCCAAAGCTTCCCGTCACCGATGATCGGATCACGAAACCAGCACAGGAATTTGTAAAGAGCTGGAGCAAAGATCTGTCAAAGATCATGAGACTTAACACGAACGAACAGATCGAGAAAATTTTAATCAGAGCAGATGAGGACAAGAGAACGATTGAGCAGGTGGCAGACGATATTGCTAATTCTGGGATCCGCAACTGTGGATACAGAGCTCGCCGTGTGGCTGTTACTGAAGTGCTGAGGATGGAGAGCTACGGACAGCAAGAAGCGATGGTGCAGAACCCGAGTGCCTACAAAAAAAGCTGGATCCATTGCAATTCAGAGCATCCGAGAGACAACCATATCGCTATGGATGGAAACACCGTGTTCAAGCGAGAGACATTTACGCTACTCGGAGCTGACGGAACTGAATACCATCCGATATGCCCGAGAGATACGTGCCTTCCAGCATCGGAGTCCGTGAACTGCCATTGCATCATGAAGGTTATTGAGGACGAAAATGTTCTTGGAATGACACCAGAGGAACGAGCTGAATTGCGGACAAGATACATGGATGAGATAGACGCAGAGTACGAGAAGAAAACACAGGAGGCAAGCTGATGATCTTTAAAGGAGTAAGAGGAGCAAGGGCTCCGTGCTGATGCACAGAATTTCATTACAAAATTTTTGAAGAAAGGAGCTAAGAACCATGCCAAAAGTGGCAAAGGCATACGCAATCAGCAATGCAAGGATTTCGTTTGTGTCCCTGGTGGACAAGGCTGCAAACAAGCACACATTCCTTGTTACGAAGGGAGATGACGGCAAAGCTAACTTCCAGACGTATGGAGATATCCTAGAGGCGGTTAAAAAAGCAGACGAATCGCATTACGTGACTGGCATTGTATACGAGCCAATGGTCGAAGATACTCAGGGAAATTACATGACTGAGGAAGAGATCACGAAGGCAGCATACTGGTATGCAGAGAACGGCAAGAATGTTGACATCCAGCATAGTTTCAATCCGATTGATGGGGCTAGCGTTGTTGAATCCTACATTGCGAAATGCGATGAGGAAATCAACGGGAAATCCGTAAAAAAAGGATCGTGGGTCATGACCATGAAAATTGACGACCCGAAAATCTTTGATGCAATCCAGAAGGGCGACATCACCGGATTCTCGATGGGCGGAAAAGGGGATTACAGCACAGATGACGTAGATCTTCCTGAAGGCGATGAGCTCGAAAAGTCAAGCAAATGGCAGACCGTCCGAAAGCAGGTTGCATCCCTTTTTGGTCTTGAAAATATCGCCAAAGGCGGAGTAAAAGACAAGGCCAACCGGATGTCGAAATATGATTTATTCGATACAGCGGTCTGCGCTCTGAGAAGCGCAATCTTTGATCAGTATAATCCTGCTACAGACAGTTGGGGCGATGAATCGGATCCCATAAAGATCGGAGAAGCGGTTGCTGATTTTAGCGATATGGTCAAACAGATCATGACCGAAGGCGGCATTTTCAAGTCGGCAGATGGAAGAATACAGAAGGCTGGTAAAGCGATGAGCAAGGCCAATGTTGAGAAACTCCGTGGCGTATATGAAAGCCTCGGAGATTTTTTATCGAATTTTGAAGAAAGCGAGGACGATGGCGTGACAAAATCAGATGTTGAACAGATCGTTAGCGAAGCGATCCAGAAAGCAATGAATCAGGATGCGGCAGAAGGCGCAGCAGACGGCGCGGCTGGCGCAGGTAATGAAACATCCACCGAAGGAGTTGAAAAGGATGCACGAGGCGGTGATGATCGCACAGGCGGTATTACTGCTGAAGATGTGCAGAAGATGGTTAACGAAGCAGTTCAGAAGGCTGTGAATCCCGGAGCCGAGAAGGTGACCGCAGAGAATATCCAGTCTGTTGTTGAGACTGCTGTTCAGAAGGCTATGGAACCCGTGCTTAAGAGTGCAGGCCTTCCTACAAACCTGAATGATTCCAATGTACAGAAGTCTGATGGAGACGAATGCTATCTCCACGGGATTCTCTAATTCAAAAAAAACAATCAAGGAGGTACTAAATTATGCCAAGCAGTAATGGACAGATTATCGCAAGAGCGGCAATCAACACCGGAAGCCTTAGCGGGGGAGGAATTCTTGCACCGGAACAGGCGAGAAGATTTATCGAGCAGACATTTGAAGCTACGACTCTCTCTCCTCTTGTTCGCCACGAGATGAGAACATCCACAACCGGAGAGATCGATAAGATCGGTATTGCGTCTCGTATCGTCAGAGCAAAGACAGAAAATGCTGATGACGATTACAGGGCTGGCGTCAAAACGTCTCAGATCAAGTACGCAACCACAGCGGTCCGACTTCCGTGGGAGGTGACAGAGGAAACCCTTAGACAGAATATCGAGGGGCAGAACCTTGAAAACATCATCACAAATCTTATGACCACACAGCTTGGTGTGGACATGGAAGATCTGTACCTGAATGGTGACTCTGAGATTGCTGCAAAGACAGAGGAAAGTGATACTCCGGATTATGATTTCCTGAAGATCAACGACGGATGGATTAAGCAGATCAAGAAGGGCGGACATGTGATTGACGCATCCAGCCAGAGTGGCATGAGCCTCGACCTGTTTTATAATGCCGTGAAAGCACTGCCGAACAAGTATAACAACGGCAAGCTGAGATGGCTTATGTCTCCTCACCGCAAACAGGAGTGGGAGCTGTTCCTGATGAACCAGGTTATCGGCAAGGGCGGTGCTGTACCGGATAGCGTATATCAGAGTCCTGCTGGAATTCCTTCCGTGTCTGTTCCGTCACTGGATGATGGCACAATCATTCTGACAGATCCGCAGAACCTTATCGTTGTAAATTCATACAACGTCATCATCAGAAAGACCACGGAAGGCAAAGAAGCCGTGATGATGGACAAACGATTCTATGTCATTCATCTTGACTTCGATCCGATTATCGAAGAGACGGACGCAACCGGAATCATCACAGGGCTGAAGTGATGCGAAAGGGGGCATAGACAATGAAACTCAGACTGATCAGAGGGGCATCGTATACAGATCTCGGATCTATAACCGCAACCGAAAAAAGCCCGATCGTTGACACAGACGATATTGAGAAAGCTCAGAATCTCATTGACGAGGGCATATTCGAAGCGGTGGAGGAAACAGCACCGGATAAGAGTAGAGGAACCGCAGAGGGAAGCCTTCCGTACAAGGAAGATACAGAGCGGAGCGCAGTAAGCGAGCTGAAATCAAAACTCGAAGCCATGAATATTTCCGAACTCAGGAAGTATGCCGCAGATCATGGCGTGACTGTGAAGGCATCCAAAAAGGACGATATCATTGAAAAGCTGATGGAAGCAGACGCAAGGGCTCAGGAAGCGAGAGAGTCGCTTCGGGGTGAGTGATGGCTGCCCGTCCGTGGGTAATCCCCGAAGAAGTGATTGCCTATACTGAGATCCCTGGAGTGAAGTCAAGGCCAGCCGACAAGCTGGCTTTTGACATTTTTCGGGCAGAACAGAAGGTTATCGCAAAGACGAACAATATGTTCGATGATGAAAAATATTCGGAGATACCAGAACCAGTAAAGAAAGCCGTTATCCTGATTGCCGAAATGTATGCCAGAAATGCCGTGGAGGCAGGGAAGGAGCACCCGAATGTGAAAAGCGAGACGTTCGATGACTACTCTTATACCGTTTCCGACGCAATAACCGATGCGGATGACCTTGACATCGACGATCTCCTGAGTGACTATGTGCTCCCTGTTGGAAGAGGCAAAACTGTTATGAGGATCAGAAGGCTATGAAAGTGGAGGCTTATCGTGTTTGAAGAATTTTTTAACCACACATGCGACATTTATCATATGGCTGATGACACTGTGGATGCTGGGTACGGCATAAGGACAGGAGATACGAGAAGCAGCCTGGATGATCCTGATGAGAAGGATGTGCTGTGTCACTTTTACGTGAGTACATCTTTGATGGTGACACAGCACGAACCGTATGCAGACATCGAAGGCTCGACAAAGCTTGCGCTTCCGTTTGGAACCGACATCAGAACTAATGATATGGTGATAGACAAGTATGACGGAACGAAATATTCCGCAAAGGGTGTGCCAAGAGTCGTCCACGGAAATCACCATATCATAGTGATGCTGAGACACGAGGAAGGAGAGCCGAACGCAGTATGATAGACGTACACGAGTTGGAAGACTTTGCGAGAAGATGTGAAGCGGCATCCGCGGATATCAAACCTTATGCTGCGAAAACGCTCGAACAGATAGGTGATGAGTTTCTGAAGATGGTTCAGAGTAATATCCAGGCTGCTGGCAATGTGGATTTCGGAAAACTGCTTGGATCCTTCACAAAGGGAGCAAACGGGAATATATTCCGACTTGACACTGGGGCGCTGACGTTGACGATAGGAACGTCAATATATTATGCGCAGTACGTCAACAAAGGCCATAGGCAGCAGCCTGGGCGGTTTGTACCGGGGTACTGGGAAGGAAAACATTTCAGATATTCGCCAGGAGCCAAGACTGGGATGGTATTAAAAGCCAGCCACGTCAAGGGCTCCTATTTTTTCGATAAGGCCGAGGAAAACATAGGCCGGACTATGAACGAGTATGTGGAGAGAGCCTTCCAGCAGTTCTGGAACAGATACTTCGGATAGGAGGTGGGGAAATGGCGAGCATTACTCTCGAACAAAGCATGGCCTCCGTGGTGAGGTTTATCATCGACAATGATACCGAGGGAACGAAGGCGTACTTCGATGAGACACCCGATTCCTTTTATTCTCCGAGCGTATATTTTCCAGTTCCGTATGTTGATGGCAGACAGGTTACACTGAAAACGTATCTGAATACGATTACATTTGTGGCATGGTTCCAAGCCAGAACAGATTGGGAGGCCGAAGCGAGGGCAGCGAAAATCCGAGATCTGTTAACCCTTAACAGACTCCACATCCCAATTCTGAACAAAGATGGGACGAAAACCGGACAGAGCATAGCTGTTGACCAGCCCCAGCAAAGGAAAATCGAAGAAGGAATTGTGTCGCTGTCAATTCCTGTAAAGGACTATTACTACTGGAATGTTGAATACGATAAGATAAATCATTTTATTCCAGAATGGAAAGAAGCTACTGACAATTTCAGAGAGGAGGACAATAAATAATGGCAGAAACCAAAAAAGTAGAAAAACCAGAAGCTGTAAAGACTGAAACTCAGAGCAAGCCAAAGTTTCTGGTAAGCCAGCTCCGAAAAAACTGCGTAACTCTTTTTGGAGTGACCACATCCACATTTGACGGTGCGATGTATGGACACAAAGAGCAGGAATACACGGTCGATGAAGTAAAAAAGATCATTGAAAATTATTGACGGGAGGTAACAGAACGATGGCAGGTGGAACATTTAAAAATTCAGTCGCAAAGGTCCGTCCTGGGACATATGTAAATGTCATCAATGGAAGACCAAAAACATTCACCGCTACGCAGCGAGGCGTGGCGATCATTCCGTTCGTTGGGTATGATTACGGCCCAAGGGGGACATTCCTGAAAATAACCGCTGACTCCCCTGATAAGTATCAGGCCGAGTTCGGAAGAAGCATTTACGATGATAATGAGTTCATGATTATGTTCCGCATGATTATGGCAAATGCTACGACATGCTACGTATATATTGCTGATGGAGGAGCACAGGCATCTGGATCCGCAACAATGGGAGAAGCCACAATGACAATCAAAGCCAAATACAAGGGTTCACTGGGGAACAGCCTGAAGGTTTCCTGTGTGGCAAATCCTGTAGGAGGGTTTGACGTTTCCGTATATCTCAACGGATATGAAGTGGAAAGATTCGAGGGGATGAAAGTTATTTCTGATCTTTCCGGAAAGTCCTCCTATGTGGATTTTTCCGGCACCGGAGAGCTTGCGGCATTTGCCTCTGTGACTCTTTCAGGTGGAACTGATGCCTCTGAAGAGGGAACGAGCAAGAAAAATATTACTGAGTTCCTTGATAAGGTTGAAAAGATCCGCTTCAATGTAATGGCGTTCCCGATCACGGACGAGTCATTGCAGACGGCTCTTCTTACAAAGATCCGCTACATTCGAGAGAATATCGGCTGGAAGTGCCAGGCAGTCGTCCCGAATTTTGCAGCTGATTACGAGGGAATTATCAACCTTACAAACTCGTTCGAGTACGAGAAGAAAGAACTCACGGTCGCACAGGCCACAGCGTGGCTTGCCGGAGCAAGGGCTGGTGCTGACTATACCACATCACTTACGTATAAGACCGTAACCGGAGCGACGAAGGTTGTTGGAGAAAAGACCAACGAGGAAGCGATAGAGGCCATCCAGAAGGGAGAAACATTCTTCTCTGTATCTGACAATGGCGGAGTAATGCTCGAATATGACACCAATTCCCTTGTTACGTTCAATGATGACACACCGCCACAGTCGAACAAGAACCGTCCACTTACGGTGTATGACACCTGGTGCAATGATTGCCTTAGCACATTCATTCCTGGACGGTATGACAATAACTCAGAAGGGCATACCGTGATTGAGGGACTCGGAAAAGCCATGCTGAAGCAGTACGAGGAAGACGGAGCTATTACGAATGTTGACCTCGACAATGATTTCAAAGTTGACGCCGAGAAGTCCATCGACGACAGTGTGTATATTGTGGCTGGCCTTCAGGCTGTTGATAGTGCTGACAAGTACTACATCACAACGATTGCA
>AUXO011423830.1_pt1 | contig 14249 bp, 14 predicted proteins | sample 768731 | NCBI WGS metagenome assembly AUXO01 (sample SAMN02715735, study PRJNA202380) | gut metagenome | biome: sheep rumen | host: Ovis aries | place: New Zealand: Palmerston North | reverse complement strand
CATATAAAAAATTATAGTAGTACCATTAAGCTTATATGTCCCTGAATCATTGTTTTCATCAGTCCATGAGCTTGAAGTTATTATAAAATAAGAATCTTTATCAAGTTGATCTTCTTCATATAAATAATAAGTACCTATAATATCACTATCTTTATCATCCTTAGTACTAGAAGAACATGCTATTAATAGCATTGATGATAATACCATTACCCCCACTACTAATAATATCTTTCTAATTAATTTCATACTAATCACTCCTTATAAAAAATAAAGATGGCAATTAATAATTCAGCCATCTTATCAAACAAATATATATACTTTTTATACTTAAATTATATCATATGTGACAAAATCTCGCTAGGTGCCTAGTTTATCTCACTCATGAAATTTGTTTTTGTAATGATATAAGAAAAAGAAACTAAAATCCCAGGAGCTTTAACTCCTGGGATGATAATAGCTATTACTTATTTAATTGTTCTAATAAATCTTTACAAGCTTCTAACTCACCTTGTAAATCTTTTTTATCTTGTGATGAAGCATTAGGTATAGCATCATCTTTAAGATAATCAATTTCTTGTACTAATAAGCTTTTTAATACTATTACTTGTCTTTCTGTTAAATTTAATGTTTTCATTGTTTTAATCCTCCTGTTATAATTTATTTTTCTTTTTTTAGGTATTCATCAAGAATCCTAGAAACATCATCAGGTCTAATTAATGAAATAAATCCTATTACAGCCTCAAATGCTGATGCATATGCTTTTTTATTTTCATTATCATTTGGATTGGAATTAATAAGATCACTATCAGTCGCAAATACAATACCTTCAAGCAATTTTTTTCCTATAATATTCAAATTTTTATTTGTTAATGCCTCCTTTTCAGCTGTTAACTTTTCCTGTGATATAGTCAAAGAATATTTTTTATTCATTAAATAATTTTGGCAAACAGCATCTCCAACAGTTGATAAAGCTCCATGATGATTCATCAATGATATATTATTCACTCTATTTTTTCTATTAGCATTAAATTCCTCATAATACTTTGGCATAGATAAGGAAATAACCGCCTCTTCAAGACGTTCTTCAGGAATAGTAATATCAAGTGAATTATAAAAAGCTATTGTTCTTGTAACCATTTCACTATATTCTAATAAATCCCTCTTCATTTTTTAGACCTCTTATTAAAAATATATTACTAAATATATTATACCATATAAATACTATATAAATTAAATAATCCCAAGAATATTTCTACTCTTGGGATATAAGGAGGTAAGATAATTAATCTATAATAGCCTTATTTATCTTCTACAATTCTATAAGCTTTTTTACTACCTTTTTCTCTTATAGCCTTATATTTTTTGCCATTAGCAATCCAGTGAGGATATTTATCAGCCTTTTCCTCATTTGTTGTCCTATGACAAATTACAATATTTTCTAGTACATCTGAACCACCTTTGGCTAATGGTCTAATGTGATCTAGAGTTGGATGAAAGTTACTCTTTGGATTTCCACAAGCAGATTTTTTCATCAATCTGCCTGTGTAATCATAAACCTCTTCTTTATTACCAAAAACTTTATTCCATAATTCAATTGTAGTATATTTCATTTTGTTTTTTCTCCTTTTCTGTCTTATCCTTAAGACAACTATAGTATAAAAGAAAAAACTAGCAGTTACTATGAACCGCTAGTTCAAAACCATTACTTAAATACATCACCATTAAAGTAAAGATTATCAGAAAAGTTAATCTCTATTTCTTTTTCTCTCTTAATGGTATACCAATCTAATGAATCCTTATACCTATTAGTAATTAAATTAATTTTTTGATTTGTAGAACCAATCATATTTCTTTTAGAATCCAAATTATCAATTATAAATTCTCCATCAATAATCAAATCAAATGACTCAATATATGAAGAATCAAAATCACTAATTATACTTCCAGTAAACAAAATAGTGCCAATATCTGTTTTTCTTAGTTTTTTAGCTAATAAAGGTAATTCAACCTGAAGAGTAGGTTCACCACCTAAGAAAGTAACACCTTCAATATTATAATTTTTCTTTGATTCAATAATTATATTATATAATTCATCTATTGATAAAAGATGTTTAGGTTTTATTTCCTGCAATTCTTTATTGCAGCAACCTTTGCATCTTCTATTACAGCCTTGAAACCAAATTGCTACTCTTTTAAATGGACCCTCTACTTCAGTACAAAGATTAATATTTGCTACATTAAACATTAAAGAACTATCTTTACCTTTCCAGACTCTTTTTCAAAAATCACTTTAGCTGTAGAATCCGGATAATAATAACCTTCGTTTTCAAACAAGAAATATGATAATTCAGTTACTAAAATATCTTCTAATTTATTTAAGATATCTCTTCCACCCTTTGATGGATCTGCCTTACTGATAACATAATCAAGGAATTCATCCTTATTTTCAAATACAAGATTTAACTTTTTGCTTTCTTTTAAGTACTCAATGATAGGATTAATCTTTGAAGATGCAATAGCCTTTGAAACATTCTTATCCTTAATGAAATTGAATGTAACAATATTACTATAACCAATTCTACCTAATAATTCAGGTCTATTAATCTCATTTTCAAACTTATTCTTTATCTCGGCTAATATAGTTGACTTTATTTCGTTATAATCCATACTTGGTGAAACCTTTGCAGCACCAATATTTGAAGTGAAAATTATAATACATTCAGAGAAATAAACTGTCTCACCCTTATTATCAGTCAAACGACCATCTTCTAATATTTGTAAGAACTTATCTAAAATCTTTGGATGTGCTTTTTCAATTTCATCGAATAATAATACGCAGAATGGTCTTTCCTTAATAAGATTTGTTAATTGTCCACCAGCCTCATAACCAACATATCCTGGAGGTGCTCCTATTAATTTTTGGTCACTATGCTCGTGGTTATATTCTGACATATCAAATCTAACACAAGCTGCCTCATCACCAAATAAGAATTCAGCAAGAGATTTAGCTAATTCTGTCTTACCAACACCAGTAGGTCCTGCAAAGAATAAAACACCTTTAGGTTTACTCTTTGATTTACTATGTTGTAAACCACTTAAGCCTGTTTTAGCTCTTATAACAACATCCTTTACTTTTCTAATAGCATCATCTTGACCTTTAACTCTTTTAGAAAGTATTTCCTCAATATTTTTTATTTTCTTTGATTCTAAAACTTCCCATGGAGATTCCTTCTTACCATATTTATATAATGCTAAAAGCTTACTAACATTTAAATAATCAGGAACATTCTTTGATAGCTTTGCTACTTGAATTATTTCTTTTGTTGTAAAATTATCTAATCCATCAATTAAATCAATTTGGGATGCTTCATCACTTTCTAAATCTGTTTTTAATTTGAAATATGAAGTTAAAGATTTAATAATATCTTTTCTTTCTTCTCTATCTGGATTTGATAAAGTGATTGTATGAGCATCAGGATTATTTTGATAAATACTAACTGGAACCATAGCGATATTTGAAGCAACAAAAATGACACAGCTTCCATTTTCACTCATCTTACTTGTTTCTTCTCTAATACCACGAACTATTCTTGTTAAATTATCTCTATCTTGCTCTGATAAAGCCTGTTCCTGAGGGAATAGATAATTAGAATAATTTATTATGAAGCATGCTTTTTGCTGTGATTTCATTAGATTTTGATAAACAATACCATAAAAATCAGTAGGATTCTTATACATTCCCATTTGATTATCATCATCAAATAAATCATCATCTATTCCTTCAATTGCCTCTCCTTTTGGAGCACTACAAGAATTTGAAAGCTTAGATGGATCACCTTCTAATAATCCTTCTATTCTATCCCAAACATAAACGTCATCAAAAAGTTTTGTTTCTTTTAAATTCTTAACTAATAATTTATTTAAATTAACAAACTTACCATCATCAAAATATAAGTCTAAGACATTACCATCTAAAACTATTAATTTCTTATAGGATATTTCTCTTTTTAATTTATCAATTGAATTTCTAATACTCATTTTTTTATCCTCCAATCTTATTATTGTTTAATGCCTGATGAGCCATCTTATCTAATCTATCTGGGTTAGACCAAACAATATTTTTATTCTCAATATTGATACCATAAACTTCCTTAAACATTTTTTCAAAATTATTAATATCTTTTTCACAGCTCATACCAGAATATTTATGGAATTTATAAGCGAATTTACCATTTAAATTGATTTTAAATCTTGCTTCTTCTCCATTTGTTTTAGAAGCAAAAATAGCTGCTTCATCACCTTGTACAACTACATTTTCTCTTTTTACAATAAATCCTTGTTCTTTAATTATTTTTATAATTGCGGTAACAACTCTATTTCTTACATTTATTGATACTTCTTCATTTGCTGATTCTTGGTTTGCTTTAACTATTGATTCATTAATATCATCATTTTCACTAATTTTAATATTTTTAACCTTTGCAAGCTCTTCAAGATTTTTAGAAACTTGTTCTTTTTTATAAAGCTTACTATTCTTCAAATCTTCTTCAACATCTGCAAGTAAAGTATCTTTTGAGTTATAACGTTTTGAATTAAATCTACTAAGGATATATTTTTTCTTTATATTACTATCTACGCCTTGAAGAGCTTCCTCTAATATAGATTGATCATTCTCAATAAAAGTACCAATATATTGGCTTACTCTCTCATTATATTCATTTGCTTTTATATCTAAGTTTAATACCAAATAAGTTTCAATATTAGAAATAAACTGGTTTAATCTTGCACTTTGATTTAGGATATTATTATAATTTCCAACGCTTACTTCAACAGGCTTAGAAAGCTGAGCACGAATCTCACTTAAATGAAATTCTTGCTCAATTCTTTCTATAGTCTTACTTGAAAGATTAAACTTAGAAATTAATGATTCTGCATTTTTTAATAATTCTTCACATTCAATTTTTCGTGCATTAATATCTGCAGTACTAGTATGACTCATTAATCATCCCTCTTTTCAAGTGGATAAAGCTTTGCTTTATATGTATTTAAAGCTGATAATAAAGCCTTTTTACGAACCTTGTCATCACCTTTAACAAGTTCATGATCTTTTTCTGTATCCGAATGAACTATAACACAAAGATTTCTCCAATTTTTGTAAACCTCATCTACATCCTTCTTACCAATAACATATGATATCAAAGCATGTCCCATTCTCTTATCCTTTCTTGATTCTCCATCCTTTGCTTCTTCAAGTGTATGAAGAATCTCAGAATATCTATGTCTAAGAGTGGCTGCAAGACCAATGAACTGAGGATTTTTACCATTAATAGCTTTTTCCATATCTTTATAGAAATCACCTGTATCATCATATGAAGAATCTGCTGATACATTAATCGGAGACATTTCATAATAAATATCAAATATTGAACCAAAGAAATCTGAAGCACCTTTTCTATTAGTACCAGTTAAGTTCAACTTTATTCTATTATGAAGTGATTCTAATCTTCTAGCTTCAGTAATAAAATTTGTCCAATCCTTTTTTGGAAGCTCATAATCATAATATGACTTGAATCCTACAGATGACATATTTTGTAATTGCTTATTGTAGTTAACAAAATCAGTAAATAATGAATTTTTATGATTATAATTATTAATTGTATTATTTGCTAGTGCTTCATTATATAAATCTAACAATTTAAATGTCTTCATAGTTAATTTTTCATTCTTAACCAATAGAATATTAATTAAATCATCACTCATTTCATAGCAATTCTTTATAAGATTAAAGTATGTTTCTTCAGGAATATTATATTTATCAACAATTTGCATCAAATTATGAATCTTAATGTTTTGAGAACCAATATTTTCCTTTAAAACATTAACTATAGAATCTTGAATTATCTTCTTAAAAGCTTGATTATTCTTTTGCTTTTCATATAATTCATCTAATATTCCCATTAAGGTTTTATAATCACCTTCATAAACCTTTAATGATTCCTTTAAGACCTTATCTTTATCTTTATTAATAGTCATATCTAATAATATTTCTAAATTGGTAACATTCAAATCAGATTTAAAGTTTCTCATGATAATATCATAATATTTATCATATATTGCTTTATAATCACTGTCTTTTCTATTTTTCTCAATTAATGGAATCGCATAACCTTCAATATTTACTTCTTTGTATTTAATCATTAATGGAGTATTCTTCTCATCTAATCCAGCAATATTATATTCTAAATCATCAAATATAAATCCTCTATTGATTAAATATTCAGAAGCAATTTCATTTGACAATAATCCACCTTTAAACTTAGGAATATCAGTCGAAATATTTGCTTTTCTATAATCAGTATCTACTGAATTAAGCCTCAAATATTTAAACATTTTGTCCTTTATTGTTGCCCTCTCGCTATTTGATGCATTTAAAAAGGCTTCTAGTACATCATCATTATTTGAAGAAAAATTTAATATTCCATTATCTTCAATTAGCTTAACAGTAGTTGGAACTGGAAAAGGACTTGAAACATGGTATTTAATATCATAAATCTTGGCTCTATTATCATTTAAATATTTATATAGATTATCATTAAATTCCCTATTAATATAATCACCAGATATTGCATCATCAATAGGATCTTTATTAGATAGTACTATTGATTTATCTACCTCTGCTTTTTTCAGTCTATTTTCTATAACAAATTCTTTCCTTGTAAGATCATAAACTATACTAAAATTTCTGTTTTCAATTTTAGAAGGCAATTCTTTAGAAGCTAAAGCTTCTCTACCATTTTCAGTTAAAGTAAAGCATCTACCTAAATTATTTATATATGTTTCATTATCTGTAATATATCTATCACTAATTTCAATTAGTTTAGTAGGTGAATTAATTAGATTTTTAAAGCTTTTTTCATATATCATGCTTAAATCCTCAGGTATACCAAGACCTTGTAAAGCACCATATATTGTGTAATCATTAAAAGTATTATGGGCGATTATATCAAGAATATGTAGTGCAAATAAATCAATTCGTACTGGAATAGAATATTTAATTGTAACATCAAACCTATCACACATTAATGCCAGTTTTATATTACCTAGTTCTCTCATTTAATCACCTACTTTCTTAATTTAATATCAAATAATCCTGCTATATGATTAAAACGGATTTCACATCTATCATATATTTCACCATAAGCATGAATTAAATTTTCTTTAGAACTTCCCATTTCAGGAACATTAACTGTTAAATTACTACAAAATTCTTTACTACCAACTACCAAAAGCATATTTCTAGCTCTAGAAATAGCAACATTAATACGATTGAATTTTTTAATAAACTCTCCAGCGTCGCCTCTCTTATTATTTCTAACAAAATTAACTATTATTATGTCTTTTTCTTTTCCTTGGTAATTATCAACTGTAGAAATATCAACGTCAATATTAGCAAATTTATATTTATCTGTTTTTATCAAATTTATTATATAACCAATTTGAGCACCATACATTGAAATGACAGCAACACTTGGCTTATCACTTTCTGTTGATTCAACCGCCTTCTCATACGTTGCAGGAGCATTCCTTTTAAGTTCTCCATAGCCTGAATCTAAAAGCTTTAATAATTCATATGTTACTTTTCCTTCAAGTTCATTAAATAAAGATGTTTTTCCATCTTTTGATTTCTCATATGCAACCACATCATCAGAATACTTATGCGTATTAAACCAATATGTTGAATACTTAGGATCAAATACTACAACATTTTTTCCATTTCGGTTATAATCGACCTTTAAATAATGCTGCTTCTTATTATCTTGTGCACTACCCCAACCAGCTTGAAGCTTGTCATTATAAAATACATTGACACATTTCATAATTTGACTATTAAAACGATATTGTTGAGTTAGCATAGCCTTATTGTATTTTAATAAATTATATATTTCCTCAAACAAACTGCTTTCAACTTGCTCTTTAAATTGATCAAGCGTGAAATTCTTAAATAATTTTGCCTTTTGTTCGTCAGAAAAATCTTTAAACATAGACTCTCTATATTTGAATATAGGAGGTAATTGTCGTTGGTCTCCAACTAATACTACACTTTTCCCATATAATAGAGGTATCATGATTTCAATCGGATTAGCCTTAGAAACCTCATCAATAATAACGACATCAAAATCTTGTCTTGATACATCTACATCACCAATTTCTAATGCCTTTAAATAATCATTTTTATCTGATTTAAAAGTAGCTGATGATGTACATGTAATACCATAAACATTTGCATTATTGATGAATAAATCCTTTGTGAATTGGATTCTTTGTCTTCCTAATATATTTTTTCTATCATTTAATAAAGCAACACTATCCTCATAAATTTGATGATATAATTTATAATCCTCTTTAAAAGCATTAAACTCTTCTTGCTTTTCATTAATATAATCCTGAATTTTCATAAATTTATCATCGTCAGATTCAGGTAAAGAGTTATTATTTAATTTTTCCATAAAGAATGAATTAAAATACTCTGTTAAATGCTCTCTTTGCTTCTTTATAGGCTCTAAATTTTCATTAAGATCTTTTTCAAGATTCTTTAATTTAATATCAGTGACCTTATAATCTTTTTCGACGTTTTCTTTAGCCTTATCGATATTATCCGATTCTAACTCTTTAATAAATTTACTAGACATCAAATTTTTTACATGCTTCTTATATAACTGATTTGCTTCATTTATATGTCTAAGTTCTTCACTAATAGCAAGTTGAGGATTTGATTTATCCTTAACAAAATAAAATGTAGTATTTGATATATCGATAATTTTGTTGTTAGAATCATCATCTTCATCTAAAGTTTTTAATTTGCCTAATAATGAATTGATATTCTTTCTAGTAGTATCAATAGCAGATTGAAGTGAAGGATTATTCATTGCTTCTAATGCCTTTATAGCATTCTTTTGTTCTTCAATTTGCTTTTGAATTTCAATATATTCCTTTGATTTACCAGCTTTACCTATTGATAAATCATTAAGAAGTTTGATTCTATCATTACCTATTCTTCTCTTTAACATTGAAATATAATCCGCAACAGATTCCTCTTCATCAAAGCTTAATTCTTTAAATAAGTTTTCAAGCATAGAATAATATCTTTCATTATCAATTTCATCAGTAATCTTATTAAAATCCAATTCGTTATTATAATACTCTAATAAGAACTTTTTGTTAGATTGAATCTTCTTTTCTTGGCGCTCTAAATCAATTAATTGGTCAACATATTGCTGAGATTCTTTTCTCAATTTAGAAATTTCCGAATTAATACTATCACATTTCTTTTGACGAGTTTTAATATTTGAATACAATTCCATATTATTCTCAAATTCAGTATTAATGGTATCAATTTCCTTTGAAAAGTTATTATACATTTCAATTTTTTCTGAGAACTTATAATATGCTGATTCATATAAATTATCTAGTAATTTATCTGGTAAATATTGCTTATTAGCTCTTTTTAAATCTTTTACTAGTCTAATAGGCAAGATGTTCATTTCGTGAGGTAATCTCTCAATTACATTATCAATTGCAATATGTGTTTGAGATGATAATAAAACCTTCTTACCCATCTTATTATACTGATAAACAAGTTCAGTAATTGTTTGCGTTTTTCCAGTTCCAGGAGGGCCTTGTAATGCAAATATACTATTACTATTTAAAGCTCTTAAGATAGCCTCTTTTTGACTTTCATTAAGCTTTTTATCTAATGCAAATTTAACATTATCTTTAGTATATAAATCAACATGTGATTCAAAATTAGAAGGATCAATTAATAATCCAACTAAGAATGGATTTTTAACTCTACCTTTTTTCATATTATCTATAGCAGCTTTACCACGTCTATATAATGCTATGTCTCCTATGGCAGTACTTGCAAGAACAGGACTATCATCTAAAGTACTTTTATTAGCTTCCTTAAAACTTGCTAAATCTGCATTACCATCATCATCAATAGCATCAGGAACATAAAAATATGCTATCGTTGTATTATAATTAGTGTCTTCAGATAATAAGAATTCTCCTAGAGGAACTTGAACTATATCCTCAACATCCTCACCTCTAATCAGTCTATCCAATTGATTAGTTCTTCTCTTAGCTACTAATGAAAGTGATTGATAAAAAAATGATTTTAATTCCTTTGTTTTATCTAATTCAACTGATGCAAATACATATTGATTTTCTTCACCTGTTAAATACTGTGAAGATTCCTTAACATATAGCTTTTTATCAAATTCAACTAATATATCATCTTTAAATGTTTCTTTATTAATTTCGTTTGAGTTAACCTCATATAAAACATCAAATCTTAGATCTTTAATAGCTTTATATGTAATTCCCATCTTTGTTAATTCATACTCAAAATCAAGATAATTTTCCCACTTTTTAATAAAAGTATTAAATTTAGTTGGAGAAATAATATATGGTAGACTTTCAATAAAATCTAAATTGAGAATAGTATTTCCTTGTCTATAATCCCATTCATCATACAAAGTCTTCATATTTAATGGAGCATATGCAAACACCTCATAGCTCATCATATCAGTATTTTCACAAAGATAGAAATCATTAACAGAAAAGAATGAACGATCTTCTCTTGGATTAATAAATACATCTCCAATTAAAATGAATCCATTTCCATTTAAAAGTTGTGAGAATTCTGAATCTATTCTAGGTCTTAAGAAAATATTTCTTATTAATTTGTCACCATTATTTCTATCTTCTGCAATTCTTTCAAAATTAGCAGTAGAGAAATAATATCCATCAATATTTGTTTTCATATATTCAAAGAAATCTTCATCTGACAGATGGAATTTTGCAAATGTATTTTCAATCTTTTCATAAATTTCATTTGCTTTTCTTTTTTGAGCATCATTATAGCTACTACCAAAATCTATTCTAAGGGCCATATAAAACTACCTCCAATAATCGAAACTTACTAAATATATTTTAGCATATCAATATGCTAATCCCTATATAAAACTTTTATCTTTTTTAGATTACAATTATATTATAACCTATGTTCTTAATATTAAATATGAACCTTTAGTTCAAAAAATAACATCTTACGCAGAACGTAAGATGTCATCCAAAGGTACTCCATACAAATTGCAAATACGGACAAGAGTATCTACAGAAGGGGTTTTAAAGCCGTCTTCATAGTCGTAGACAATTCGAGAACTTACGTTAATAAGCTCTGCGAATCGCTCTCTAGATAACTTGTGTTCCTTACGTAATCTTAAAAGATTAGCGCCGATATTTTCAACTGATAGAGTTTTTGTGTTTTCATTAGTCATGTTCATGTCCTCCTTATGACATTGCACAGACCGACCCACTACTTATGACTAACAATTTGATTATAACATTAATCTTACTTTTCCACAATCACAAAGAAATCCATTGATAAATTATATTGATTACATAAATATACTAAATAGCTTAAATCTTCACTATTTGTATCTATCTCATCATTTGTATTTTTTTTCAATTCTTCCAATCTCTTTTTTAAATATTCTTTAGAATATACATATTTCATTTAAAACACCTTCTACTAATGAGCCCATAACCTATAATTGGATTGAGAATTTATACCATCAAAAATTCTTCTTTTTTTGAATAAATATTCCAGTCTTTCTTTTCTTTTTTCTTTATAATCTTCTCCATCATCTATTTCATATAAATCTTTTACTAGTTTATATATGTCTGGACAATTAATATTTTGTTCTTGCTTATTTTTACATTTTAAATAAGGATTATTAGAATTAATTTCTACCAATTCTAAATATTCTTCATAATTGATTTCCAAAACATCTAAAATTGCCATTGGATGATCATGCTTTACACGAGGCATTTCTCTGCCTTTTCTAGCAGCTTCTTTTTTGGATTCAGCTACTATAGCAAATGTTATCTCAATATATTTTTTTCTTCTAACATGTCCACATTTAATTTTTACTGCATAATATCTTTGTTCCATAACTTCTAATCTCCTTTTCTTTTGTATCTCCATTTTATCTTAATTAAAGGAAATTAACTATGAACCAATAGTTCAAAAAAATCCCAAGAATATTTCTATTCCTGGGACCATGAACTAGAAGTGTCTCCAACTATCCAATAATTCTATTATAGGCTTCAAATCATTAGTTTCTTTATAGATTGCTCCTATCATAGCTTCTACAGCAGTTGCTTTAAATTTATCAGGAGATTCCTTTTTATTAAGATATTCTTCAAATAAATCCATGATATTTCTCCTAATTATACTTTGTAACACTATATCTAGCTTTTTATTTGATTTAATAAATCAACACAAGCATCTAATTCTTCTTGTAAAGATTTTTTATCAGGACCTGTTGTTTTATTTATTACAGGTCCAAGATAATCTATTTCTTGGATTAATAAATCCTTTAAAATTAATAGTTGCTTTTCATTTAGTGTAATAGTCTTACTATTATCACTATATTCTCCTAGCTTATACTCTTCTCGTATTTCTTTAGGAATATAATCACTTGGTTCTGAATATACTACTTTTTTCTCTTTAGTCATAATCGTTCTCCTTTTTATTAATATCTTATCACTTAAAATACTTATAATCTATAAATTAAATTAAGCAAATATTAAAAATTAAAATACCTCTATTGCGTTAATCTAAAATTTCTTGTTCTAGTTTAACATTATTAGTTAACATGTACTCAATAGTATCTTTAAACAATTCAAACCTACTATCAAGCAATATTTTATTTAATCTCTTCTTATCATTATCTGTTAATTTTTTTAAATTATTATTATTTTCAATCAATTCTTTAACATTCATTCTATAAGGAATAAAAGGTATTCCTGTTTTTTCTTTTAATGTCTGATAAATCCAAAAACCACCTGCATCTATATCACTGAAATGCAAGTATTCAGCATTAGGATATTTAGCATATATTTTCTTTAATAATGCTTGCTTAGTATGATTATGGAATCCAGCCAAATATATTATTACAGCAGCTCTATCATCTAAAGAATAAAAGCTTGTTAAATTCTCTACTGTAATAACTTTAGTTACATTAGAATTAATTATTTCTAAACTTCTAATCATTTCATCAGATAATGAATATTCAAATCCTAGTTTATCTAAATCAATGACGCAATCATTTAATTTAAAAATAAGTCTATTTTTCAAAATAGCGTATGAAGTATTTTTCACAATATTATATGCAGCAAGAACATCTTCATCATTATCGTATGTATTAGAGTCAAAATCTTTTATAATTTTGATAACTTTTCCTTGAACTGATTCAAATAATTTAGAATCTCCTAAATATTTTACTGAGAAATCTCTTTTCTTCATATCTTCTTCCAATTTAAACAATTGTGTAAAGATATCTAACAATAATCTCAATTGCTTTGAATCAACAAAATAAGATTTTGGATAATCATATTTTGTTTTTATATAATCACTAACATAATCGATGAAATCATTGATAAATCCATCAAATTCATATTGTGATAAAACATCTTTAATTCTATTAAGTTCATCTGCCGGCTTATCTCTATTAAGATAATCATATAGTAAATCAACATTATCAATATTTAAAGTTAATGCTTTAAATGTATCATAATTCCATTCTGTCTTAATGAATCCTTTAGATTCTAATCTTTTAATAATTGCATCATTTTCGTCTGCATATTTATATGAATCAGCCGCTGCATATGTGCTTAAAACATCATCTTTTGTAGTAAGCTTTATGCTTCGTGAAACAGCAGTTCCACCCTTTGATAATTTTGAAGACTCATATTTATCTAATAATTTATTTAATAAATTCTTTTCAAATGTATTCATACTATTTACCTATTACTGAAACGTGTGGGTGGTTATTAACTTTTGCAATACCTACTAAAGTATCCATATATGGAGAAATAGGAGCTATTCTATTGGATGGAACAACAATTAAAACTTGAATATTTAAATTCTTGTAGAATTCCATCAATGACTTTATTCTGCTTTCATCCATATTGTTGAAGGCTTCATCAAACACAACCTGACATGTGCTTTCAACCTTACCATCTTTATTCATTAATTCATCAAAGCATGATGCCATGACGATATAGAATGGAGTTTGTGTTTCACCACCTGATTTTTCTTTATTAATTTTAGAGAAATATGTTACATCTCCACGTTTGTTAGAAATCTTTATATCATAGCTCATATAATTACGATAATC
>AUXO016438931.1_pt1 | contig 14250 bp, 12 predicted proteins | sample 768731 | NCBI WGS metagenome assembly AUXO01 (sample SAMN02715735, study PRJNA202380) | gut metagenome | biome: sheep rumen | host: Ovis aries | place: New Zealand: Palmerston North | reverse complement strand
AAGATCGAAGCGTTCGAAGAGAGGGACAGTCATGACTGATGATCCGATGATGATCCTGTTTGCTTTATGGATCGTATTCTGGAATCTGCTGGCGTTCCTGATGTTCTGGCTGGACAAACAGTACGCCAAAAAAGATCTGTGGAGGATCCCGGAAAAAACACTGATCATCAGTGCGCTGCTGGGCGGCAGTATCGGCGCGCTGTTCGGGATGAACCGCTTCCGTCATAAAACAAAGCATAGGAAATTCACGTTCGGGATACCGGCGATCCTTGTTCTGCAGACGGTTCTGCTCGCGGTTTATATAATCACATAAAATCACATAATATACTCATAATTCTGCGATGGGGAAAGGGTATAAATAAATCAGAAAGAGACAGAACGGCAAAAGAGAATCCCCCCTTTCTGATTTGCCAGTGAAAAATACATCCCCCCGAAATCGAAAAAGCTCCTGAGAATGGAGCTTTTTCATTTATTTTGCACATGCCCTGTCGTATACTGCAGAAAAAGAGGTTTGAAATATGTACGATATCATTGAACAGCACAGAATACAGGATCAGATCCTCTCGGAGCGTCTGAATACCGTTCTTCCTCAGGTCATGCGTGAAACCGGCACGGAATGCTGGGTGATCGCATCCAGGGAATACAACGAAGACCCGATGTTTCAGCATATCGTTCCATCCATGTATCCCCATGCAAGGAGAATGACGATCCTGGTGTTTGCCATGAAGGATGACAAGCTCGAACGGATCAGCGTCAGCTTCCCGGATCAGTATCTTGACCGTTATTACCGGCATGACTTCGACAGAAAAACAGAAACGCAGCTGCAGGCACTGGAACGCGTGCTGCGAGAGATCGATCCCCAAACGATCACTCTGAATATCTCGGACAGCTACGCCTATACAGACGGGCTTTCCGCAGGACTGTACAGGCTGTTCATGAAGGAACTGCCGCAGGATCTGACGTCACGCTTTACGAGCAATGATCAGGCAGGCATCCGCCTCATGGAAACAAGAACTGAAACAGAACTGAAATACTATCCGGAAGTCATGGCTCTGGCACTGGAGATCATTTCCGATGCTTTCTCGCCGAAAGTCATTCATCCCGGCGTGACGACATGCCGTGATGTCATGGACTTCATGATCCGCAGGGTCAACGAGCTGGGCATCACGACATGGTTCAACCCGGATATCGACCTGCAGAATGACACAGGAATGCATGGGGAAGAGACAGTCATACAGAAGGGTGATCTTGTGCATTGTGACTTCGGTATTGAATACATGAATATGCGTACCGATACGCAGCGCCTGTGCTATATCAGAAAAGACGGTGAGAGTGAAGCGCCGGAAGAGCTCAGAAATGCACTGAAACGCAACAACCGTTTCCAGGATATCGTCCGTGAACAGATGAAGACCGGCAGGACCGGCAATGAAGTATTCCTGGCTTCCATAGCACAGGGAAAAGCAGAAGGCATCCGTCCGGTCCTCTATACGCATCCGCTCGGACTGTTCGGACATGCATGCGGCCCGACGATCGGTCTGTGGACTGATCAGAACCCGATCTATCCTGCCGGTGAGAATGTTGTTCATGAACATACAAGCTACGCGCTGGAGCTGAGCATTATCGAATATCTGGAAATGTACGGAAGGGATACGTATATCTTTACCGAGGAGTCCGTTGTGCTTGTGAACGATCACGTGGATTTCCTCTGTGAAGGACGTGACAGGTTCTTCCTCATATAATAAAAAACGGCTGAGCCGTTTTTTCGTTACAGGATATTTGCAAGCAGTGCTTCAAGACCCAGCAGGGCAATGCCGAGGCCCGGCATATAGATCATCGGAAATTCCCTGAATTGATCAGGACGGAACTTGTACAGTCCGTATCCTATCAGCATTGTGACCAGCGGGTTGCCCAGGGCAAATACGACCGGTACATTCACATAGCCGAATATGATGTTGCAGGATGTTACGACAGAAGTGCAGAAGAATGTGATCACCGCAATGGCGCAGACAGGGATCCTGAATGATTCGATGAGTTCATACAGGATGCTGTTCATATTGGATTTGTCCTCCAGCTTCTGATACAGGATGATCATGACGCACCATGCCGAATGACACAGGAACAGTCCTGCAGACGCAACGGATGCACAGCCTTTGAGCAGCGTCGCAAAGGAAGGACTGGCTTCGGAGATCATATTCGCCATGGCTGTCAGACCGAGCGAATAGCCGATCGACGACGCAAGGCCAAGCAGGATCGAGATCCCGATGTTCAGGTCAGGGATCGTTGCCCATGCGCTGTGTATCATATCCATCGGTCCGGATACTTCATCCGGTTCTTTATACACTGCAAGCAGATGGCAGGCATAACAGTATGCACAGCCTGCAAGCAGACCTATTACAGCAAAAACGATATTCATGCTTTTCACCTCATGTTGTTATTTGAATTATACAGGATTCGGGGAAAATGAAAATCAGGAACCGGTGAAATTCAGTTCCTGATCATTAAGATTTTCCGAAAAATTCATAGTCCGGATTTTTTCTGTCACTGACGGAGATGAGCTCACCGTCAACAGGATTCCGGAATTCCATCCTGTCTGCCCAAAGGCACATGTTTCTGAATGATACGGAGGGCACACCGTACAGCGGATCGTTGACGATCGGATGCCTTGAATGGCTCAAATGGACACGGATCTGATGTGTCCTTCCTGTTTCCAGCTCGCATCCTATCAGCAGGAAGCCGTTTTTTGTGTCCAGGCATTCCGCCTTTGTGACTGCAGGCTTCCCGGTTTCTGAGACACGGTATTTTCCGCTGACATGACGGTCCTTGCCGATCGGCTGATCAAACGTGAACTTCTGTCCTTTTTTTGCTTTGCCTGTGCATACCGCCATGTAGTGGCGTCTGATCTTCTTTTTCTGAAGCTGGTCATCAAACCAGGCCTGAAAGAAGGGCACTTTGACAAACAGGACCAGTCCTGATGTGTCTTTATCCAGTCTGTGTATGTAGCGTACCGGTACGTGCAGACCGTGATCGATCTGCCATCGTGCCGCCATGGACGCAAGGGTGTCATTCCTGTCTGTATCATGAATGATGATCCCTGCGTCTTTATGCACAACATAGACAAGATCATCTTCATAAATGACATCGCAGGCTTCATCTGCCGGCTTGAATCCCGGCTCTTCATGTTTGATCAGGATCGTGATGACGTCCTTTGCATGAAGGACGGTCTGTTCATCCTTGACAGGCACATGGTTCAGAAGCAGCGTTTCTTCTGTCTTCATACGATACCTGTTCCCGGAGGAGATCAGATACATATCCAGAAAGTCACTGACTGTTTTTCCTGCCATGGATGCGTCCATCAGCAGTTCCAGCCTGCCGGGCTTTGCGGTGAGGCGCATTATCTTCCGCCGGTCCTTTCCAGAACGCAGATCGCTTCGACAAGAGGCGTATCAGGGAACATGTCGTAAGGAATGATGGTACGGACATCATATGCTTTTTTCAGCTCCTTCAGGTTCTTGCCCAGTGTCGCCGGATTGCATGAAACATAGATGATGCGCTTGACCTTTGAATGAAGCAGGGCGGATACCATGTTGTCATCCAGGCCGCTTCTGGGCGGGTCGACCAGCACACAGTCGATCTCTCTGGACTTGCGCGCTTGGCGGAACGCTTCCGCACTGTCCGCACAGACAAATGATACATTCGGGACACGGTTCATCTCCGTGTTTGCCTTGGCGTTGGTGACGGCCTGTTCCGAAAATTCAGCGCCTGTGATTTTACGTGCTTTGTCTTTGGCCATCAGGCTCATCGTGCCGATGCCGCAGTATCCTTCAAACAGGTGATCGCACGCATCGAGCTTCTGAATGACCATGTCATAAAGCTTCTCTGCCTGTTCTGTATTCATCTGGAAAAATGATTCCGGAGACAGACGGAGCTTCAGACCGTGCATTTCAATGCAGATGGTCTCACTGCCTGCCAGGATCTTTGTGGCTCCGAAGATGCCGGTCGTCTTTCTGCGGTCATTGATGCTCTGGGCTACCGTGACCATATGTTCGATTCCCGCAAGCTCATCAATGAGCGTCTGCGAGATCTGATCCTTGCCTGTGACAAGCGTCAGCTGACACTGATTCTGTATGCAGCGGATGACTACAAACCTCAGACCGTGTCCGGTCTTGATATCAAACGGCTTGAGACGTGAGTTCTGCAGGATCTCCAGTACCTGCAGCCTGATCTCTTCCAGTTCTCTGGTGTGCGTGCTGAAGTGCTCTACGGGAATAAAGTGATTGGAGCCTGTTCTGTACAGACCCATTGCAAGCTTTCCGTCTTTCAGTCCGACAGGCAGCTTGCATTCGTTGCGGTATCCTGCTGGAGACGGGGAGGCGTGCATATCTCTGATGAGCTTTCTGTTGACATGCCCGTATTTCCAGAGCGCTTCCTCCAGCAGGGCATTCTTCCAGTACAGCTGCTGTTCATAATCCAGGATCGCCAGCTCTGCGCCGCCGGAAAGATACTCTTCCTCAGACGCAGGTTTCCTGCGGTAAGGAGAAGTCCTGGTGATGCGGACGGGCTTTGCGCGCTTGAACGATCTGTTGTCTTCGGTGATCTGTATATCTGCCGTTTCTCCGGGAAGCAGTCCCGGAATAAAGACGGGTTTCTGATCGATATAGGCGATGCCTTCGCCGTTGATGCCCATTTTGATGCATTCTGCTTTCATATGATTACCTCAGCAGGACGGGACTCGGGTCCTGCGCAAAATTGTCCAGACTGTATATGACAAACAGATCTGTGTTTTCATCGATCAGTCCGGATACCGGCGCATGCCAGTAGCGGAGGTCGATGAGAATGATATGCTCATATTCCTGCACCAGGAAGGGGACAAGAATATGGGAGTATGAGTCTTTGATGATCAGTGCGGTATTGCCTTTGCCGTTGTCTGTGGTGATCTCGGTATAAGCGTGATTGCCGTCGGCATAGTACATATACTGGTCTTTTTCAGCCAGCCGTTTCTCACTGTAGATACTGTCTGATTCCTCGGTCTGGTCATAGATGACCCTGCTGGTGTATTTCACGGAAGGAATGATCCTGTACAGGTCATCCGCTTCTGTCCAGAACGCGCCGGAGCGGGAATACATGGTTCCTTTGAAGGAGTCGGATACCTGTTCGAAGGTGAAGGATTCCGGTTCTTTGTGCAGAACGTTTTCCGCGATCGCCTGATAGCCGATCAGCGCGCCGTTATGGTTCCAGTGATGGTCTGTTTTGAAATAGACATCGTCTGCCTGGCGCAGTTCTTCATCGATGCGGATGAAGTTCTGTGATCCCATCTGCTGTCCGATCTCATCCAGCAGGGCAGTCTGGTCGATGTCCCATGCCCCGCCAGGTCTGCTGTCAGCGTCCATGCCTGCGGCAGTGGGCACAAGCAGGACATTGGCCTGAATGTCATTGTCCTGCGCGAATTTGACGACCGCATTGACATTCTGCGTCAGTGTTTTCTGCGGATAGGAAGCAAACCTGCGGATCAGCTTTCCTTCTTTTCCGAAATATACATCATTGTTTTCGATCGAGCCTGCGGCTTTTCGGGATGCGGCCTTTGACTCGATCCAGAAATCACGGAAGATGAAATGATCCGAGAACCATGTTTCAAACTGCTCGTCATACTCTCCGTTGAGCAGTGCGCTCAGTGTGAGCTTTGGCGCAGGAGCCAGTGATCTGTTCTCATTTTCAGAGAAGGTTTTCTTCTCCGATAATACGGAAGCACACGAAAGGACTCCGATATATGCGGAGAATACAGCGATACAGATCTTCTGCAGTGTCTTTTCTTTCATCAAAGTGTCCTTTCAGAAACGGAAATACAGGAACGGGTTGTAAGTGGCGTCTACCATGAAGCCCGTGCAGACAAACAGCACAAGCAGGATCAGCAGCGGCTCAAGGCGGCGCAGCTTTGTGGCATGGATCTTCGCAAAGATGTTCTTCGGAAGATATGTCGAACCGATCAGGCAGCTGATCAGAAGCACGGCATTGTTTCTGAGATAGTAAACAGTCAGGCCGTCCGCAAATCTGCCGGATGCACCGAACAGGATGCCGAGGTACCGCGTCAGTTCTTTGAAATCAGTGAAGGCGAACAGGACCCATGCCAGCAGGAATACGAAGCATGTATACAGTCTGCTGAGCCAGGCGGGCGCCTTTTTCAGATGCTTCAGGAGGAAGACCTTCTCAACGATCAGGATGATCCCGTAGAACAGTCCCCACAGAATGAAATTCCAGGATGCCCCATGCCACATACCGGTCAGGAACCATACGATCAGGATATTGATGATCTGACGGGTAAGACCGCGGCGGTTGCCGCCTAAAGGAATATATACGTAATCACGGAACCAGAAGGAGAGGGTCATATGCCATCTGCGCCAGAATTCCGTAACGGATGATGAAGTGTAGGGATGATCGAAGTTTTCCGGGAAGTCAAAGCCAAGCATGTGTCCCAGACCGATCGCCATATCGGAATATCCGCTGAAGTCATAATAGATCTGGAATGCAAATGCGATGATGCCCAGCCACGCAGTCACGACAGACTGCTGACTGTCCGCCAGCACGGCGATCTCTTCATAGACCTGGCCGATATTGTTGGCAAGCAGTACTTTTTTTGCCAGACCGCACAGGAATCTGCGTATTCCTTTGGCGAACTTTGCCGTGCTGATGGTACGGCTGTCCAGCTGCTTGTCGATATCCGTATAGCGCACGATCGGTCCGGCGATCAGCTGGGGGAACATGGTGACATAGGCACCGAAGCTCACCAGGCTCTTCTGGGGATCTGTCTGTTTTCTGTACAGATCGATCGGATAGGACATCGTCTGGAATGTATAAAAGCTGATGCCGATCGGCAAAGCGATATTGAGCGTGCTCAGATGCAGGCCGAGCATGTTCAGGTTGCGGATCAGGAAGTCAGCGTATTTGAAGAATCCGAGCAGGATGAGGTTGAAGGCAATGCACAGCTTCAGCCACAGGAATGACTTTTTCCTGTCCGAGTCCCGGTATTGGGCGATCTTTTTGCCGAACAGCCAGTTGATCACGATGGATGAGATCATGACCAGGACATACACCGGTTCGCCCCATCCGTAGAAGAACAGAGATACGATCAGCAGCACCAGGTTGCGCCATTTCATCGGCACGCAGAAATAAGCCAGCAGAACGACCGGCAGATATGCGTACAGAAATGTGAGGCTGCTGAATACCATATGTCTCCTCCGAAAGCCTTCTTATTATATCAAGTTTTAATTCCTGTTAAACCCCTGTTTCATCCGCCTGGGCACCACGGGGAAGCGGCGTGCGCGGCAAATCTTAAAGCATGGGATTGGTATACAAATCTGTCTGGTATTGCAAACAATGTTTTCACGAATTAAAATGATTTCATAAGCACTGACAGTGCGAGGAGGAAAGAAATGAAGAAGTTCGTTTCACTGTTACTGGCTGGTCTTACAGCAGTCAGTATGGCAGCCTGCTCTTCCGGTGGCGGATCCGCTACACCTGCACCGGATGCAGGAAATACGCCGAAAGAAACAGCAGAAGCAGCACCCGCTGAAGAAACAGCAGCAGAAATCAAAGTTGCAATGATCACTGACTATGGTGACATTACAGACCAGTCTTTCAACCAGACAACATATGAAGCAGCTAAGGCTTACTGCGACAGCAACGGCCTGGCCTTCACATACTACAAGCCTGCCGGAGACAGCACAGCTGAACGTGAAGCTATGATCGATAAGGCAGTCGCTGACGGATACAACGTTCTCGTTATGCCGGGCTTCGCATTTGCTGAGGCAATTGCCGGTACAGTTGAAATGTATCCTGAAGTTAAATATGTTGCACTTGACGTAGCAGAATTCGACCTGAGTTCAGCAGGCCTTACAGAGATCCCTGAAAACCTCTTCTCCGCAGTATACCAGGAAGAGATCGCAGGTTATTTCGCAGGTCAGGCAGCTGTTAAGCTCGGATATGAAAAACTCGGATTCCTCGGCGGCATGGCTGTTCCTGCAGTTATCCGTTACGGTTACGGATTCGTTCAGGGCGCTGACGATGCAGCTGCTGAACTGGGCAAGACAGTTGAGATCAAGTATGCTTACGGCAACCAGTTCTATGGCGACGCTGACATCACAGCAGCTATGGACACATGGTATGGCGCAGGCACAGAAGTAGTCTTCGCATGCGGCGGCGGTATCTACACATCCGCAGTTGACGCAGCTAAGAAAGTCGGCGCAAAGGTTATCGGCGTTGACGTTGACCAGGCTGGCGTTATCAAGGCTTATGCTGAAGAAGACGGCATGACAGTCACATCCGCTATGAAGGGTCTGGCAGCTACAGTTAATTCCGTTCTTTCTGCAATCAAAGACGGCAACTGGGCAACATACAGCGGACAGATCCAGAATCTGGGACTGGTTTCCGGTACAGATCCGTCTGTGAACTATGTAGGACTGCCTTCCAGCACACAGTGGGCTGATGGATTCACAGAAGCTGATTACAACAAGCTGGTTGCTGATGTATTCTCCGGAGCAATTACTGTTTCCAACGATACAGCAGCTGAACCTGAAGTCACAAATGCAACTGTTGACTACCAGGGCAACATCAAGTAATCACACTTTGAAAATTTCATGAAATAGACCGGTCAATCTTTTAACAACCGGTCTTTTTTAATATAATTTAATGAGAATACCATGAAGGGAGGACGATAATTTTATGGATACACCATATGCTATCGAGATGCTCAACATCACGAAGCGCTTTCCCGGAATTATCGCAAATGACAATATAACACTTCAGCTGAAACGGGGAGAGATCCACGCACTCCTGGGTGAAAACGGTGCCGGCAAATCAACATTGATGTCGGTGCTGTTTGGCCTGTATCAGGCTGAAGAAGGCATTATCAAGAAAGACGGGAAGGTAGTTTCAATTAAAAACCCGAATGATGCCAATGATCTTGGCATCGGTATGGTCCACCAGCATTTCAAACTCGTACAGTGCTTTACCGTTCTGGAAAACATCATTCTTGGCGTGGAAACAACGAAGAACGGTATCCTTCAGAAAGACGAAGCCAGGAAGAAGGTCATGGCGCTATCTGAAAAATACGGCCTGATGGTAGATCCCGATGCATTGATCCAGGATATCACGGTCGGCATGCAGCAGAGAACAGAGATCCTGAAGATGCTGTACCGTGACAACGAGATCCTGATCTTTGATGAACCGACAGCCGTTCTGACGCCGCAGGAGATCGCTGAACTGATGCAGATCATGAAGAACCTCGCAAAGGAAGGCAAATCCATTCTGTTCATTTCCCATAAGCTGAACGAGATCATGGAAGTTGCCGACAGATGCACGGTTCTGAGACGCGGCAAATACATCGGCACGGTCAACATCAAGGATACGACGCAGGAAGAACTGTCGCGCATGATGGTCGGCAGAGACGTACAGCTTGTCGTAGAAAAAGGACCTGCGCATCCCGGTGATGTTGTTCTGGATATCAAGAACATGACGGTCGCCTCCAAGATCCACAACAACAATGCCGTCAAGAACGTTTCCCTCCAGGTCAGAGCCGGTGAGATCGTATGTATCGCCGGTATCGACGGCAACGGACAGACGGAATTCGTATACGGACTTTCCGGTCTTGAACCGCTGGTCAGCGGAACGATCACGCTGCTGGGCAAGGACATCACGCATGCCACCATCCGTGAACGTGCAGCCGAAATGAGCCATATTCCTGAGGACAGACATAAGCACGGTCTGGTCCTGGATTATTCTCTGGAATACAACATCGTTCTGCAGAGATACTGGCAGCCTGAATTCACAAAGAACGGCTTCCTGGATCAGAAAGCGATCCGTTCCTATGCAGAGCGTCTGATTGAAGAAAATGACGTACGTTCCGGTCAGGGCGCGATCACAACGACACGCGCAATGTCGGGCGGAAATCAGCAGAAAGCGATCATTGCCCGTGAGATTGACAAGAAACATGAGCTGCTTCTTGCCGTACAGCCGACCAGAGGTCTGGATGTCGGCGCGATCGAAACCGTGCACAGAAACCTGATCCGTGAACGCGACAACGGAAAAGCAGTCCTGCTGATCTCTCTGGAACTGGAAGAAGTCATGAATGTCGCCGACAGGATCCTTGTCATGTATGAAGGAGAGATCGTCGGTGATCTCGATCCGAAACAGATCACAGTTGAAGAACTCGGTCTTTACATGGCCGGCGCAAAACGCAATACGGCAAAGGAGGGCGCATAAATGAACAGTAAAGAAAACTTCTTCAGGCGCCCGGGTGTCCAGACATTCCTGTCATCGATCATCTGTGTGATCCTGGGACTTCTGCTTGGATACATCATCCTGCTGCTGATCAACGCGAAGGGCGCTTCCGCGGGGATCGTTACGCTTCTGAAAAACTATATGAACTATCCGACCAGACCTGCCCAGATGAAATATCTCGGCAATACCCTGGTCAAAATGGCTCCGCTGCTGATGTGCGCGCTGTCTGTATGCTTCTGCTACAAGGCAGGTCTCTTCAATATCGGCGCGGCAGGCCAGTATGTCGTCGGTGCCGGCGCCTGCCTCTATGGAGCACTGTCACTCAAGCTTCCGTGGATGGTATGCCTGCTCTTCAGCATCCTGATCGGTGCCCTGTGGGGAATGATGGTCGGTGCGCTGAAAGCTTACCTGAACGTCAATGAAGTCATCTCAGGCATCATGCTGAACTGGATCGGTCTGTATCTGGTCAACATGTCGCTGGCTCCCGTCAAGGAACTGGCCAGCCCGTACACACAGAAGGTCGCTGCGGTCAACAAATCGGCGCTTCTGCCGAGCATGGGATTGAGCAGCCTGTTCTCAAAGAATCAGTACGTTACCATTGCGATCCCGCTTTCCATCCTGATCGCGATCGTGCTGTGGGTGATCCTGAACAAGACAGCCTTCGGATATGAACTGAAAGCAACCGGCTACAACAAGGAAGCTTCCAAATATGCCGGCATGCGGGAAAAACGCAATATCATCGTCACGCTCATGATCGGCGGCGCACTGGCAGGAACAGGTGCGGCATTCCTCTATCTGACAGGATTTGAAGAATGGTCCGTCACGCAGTCATCTGTCCCGGGCATGGGATTCAACGGTATTGCGGCTACATTCCTCGGCGGTCTGAATCCGATCGGAACCATCTTCGCTTCTTACTTTATCCAGCACATCACCAGCGGCGGTGCTTATCTGGATAAAGCGATCTATCCGTCCCAGATCTCTGATCTGATCATTGCGCTGATCATCTATCTGTGCGGCTTCGTGCTCTTCTTCAAGACAGTCATGAACAAGAGACGCCCTGTAAAGGTGACCGTCAACGCAAATGATACGGAAAAGAAAGGAGGCAAATCAGAATGACATTGCTTCTGCAGTATACTTTGATCTTCGCCTCCGTACTCATGCTGGTAGCGCTCGGCGGATGCTTCGCAGAGCATTCCGGTGTGATCAACCTCGGACTTGAAGGCATCATGGTCATCGGTGCCCTGGGCGGCGCTCTTGCCATGAAATTCGTTCCCAGTTCCGTACCTGCGATCGTCATGATCTTTGTGGTATCGCTGTGCGCAATCCTCATGGGCATGCTGTACTCGACACTGCTCGGCGTTGCGGCGATCCATTTCAAAGCAGACCAGACACTGATCGGAACAGCTATGAACATCATGTCAACAGCAGCTGCTACCGTTATCGTCAAAGCGATCAACGTTGCGGAAAATCCGGACAACATCTCTTCGGCGATCACCTATACAGGTGCCCGCGCCGCATTTACGGTCAGGATCGGAAACTTTGAATTCAACTGGTTTATCCTGATCGCGGTATGCGCGCTGATCATTTCCCACTTCGTGCTGTATTATACGAGATTCGGCCTCCGTCTGATGGCATGCGGTGAAAACCCGCAGGCTGCTGACTCCGTAGGCATCAACGTCTACAAGATGCGCTGGGCAGGTGTCCTGATCTCAGGTCTTCTGGGCGGCCTTGGAGGCATCGTATATATCACCGCAGGCGTTTCGGAATGGAAATTTGAGGTCGGTGTTGCCGGATTCGGCTTCCTGGCTCTGGCGGTCATGATCTTCGGTCAATGGAAACCGAGACGTATCGCACTTGCAGCTCTGCTCTTCGGATTCTTCAGAGCACTGTCAAATGTGTATACAGGCTTCCCGTTCCTGGCTGCACTCAACATTCCCAGTACCGTCTACAACATGTTCCCGTACATCATTTCACTGATCGTACTGGCATTTACATCAAGGAACTCCGCTGCTCCGAAGGCGGAAGGAATACCTTACGATAAAGGATCAAGATAAGGAAGGTGCAGGCTTGCCTGCACTTTCTTTTCGCCCGAACGGATGATAGAATAGCGCCGTTGGAGAGAAGAATATGAAACGCAGTTTTCCGTATATCAGAATTACAAAGAAGCAGGAAAAAACAGTACAGACCGGCCATCCCTGGATCTATGAGGATGAGATCACCGAGCAGTCGGAACAGATCGAAAACGGATCAATCGTTGACGTGCTCGGCTCAAAGGGACAGTATCTCGGAAGCGGTCTTTATTCAGAGGCATCAAAGATCAAGGTGAGGATCCTTTCATCAAACGCAAACGAAACATTTACGGATGCGTTTTTTGAGCGCCGCGTCAGGTATGCCGTCAGCTATCGGCATGATGTGATGGAAGCTGACTGGAGTGCCTGCAGACTGATCCATGGTGAGGCGGACGGTCTGCCCGGGCTGACGGTGGACCGTTATGAAAATATTCTTGTCAGTGAAGTGCTTTCCTATGGCATCGATCAGAGAAAAGACGTGATCTATGCTGCACTGAAAAAGGAACTTGCGTCTTACGGTGTCATGATCGAAGGCATCTATGAACGCAATGAAGGAGCACTGCGGAAACGTGAGGGACTGGAACAGTACAAAGGCTGGTACAGCCAGCCGGCAGATCCGGTACTGGAGATCACGGAAAACGGGATCAGATACCAGGTCGATGTTGAAAACGGCCAGAAGACCGGTTTCTTCCTGGACCAGAAATACAACCGCAGAGCGATCCGTACGCTTGCCAGGGGACGGACAGTGCTGGACTGCTGCACGCATATCGGAACATTTGCGCTCAATGCGGCAAGTGCCGGAGCATCGCATGTAACGGCAGTCGATATTTCAGACACGGCGATCGCCAGCGCAGAGGAGAATGCCCGCCGCAACGGTCTGTCAGACGTCATGGACTTTGTACAGGCAGATGTATTCGACTTCCTGAAGAATGCTCTGGAAACGCATGAACGCTACGATATGATCATTCTTGATCCGCCGGCATTTACAAAAAGCAGAAAGACATACGACAACGCATACCAGGGATATCTGAGAATGAACACGATGGCTATGCGCATTCTGCCAAGAGGCGGATATCTTGCGACAGCCTCATGTTCGCACTTTATGCCGGTCGATTCGTTCCGGAAAATGCTGTCGGAAGCATCCCGTCAGGCAGGTGTCAGCCTGAGACTTATTGAGGAACGTCATGCCGGTTTTGACCATCCTGTGATGATCGGGATCCCTGAAACAGAATATCTCAAATTTTTCATATTGCAGATGATTTAAAAAAGGGTACGTCATGCTTTTAGGGGTTACGGAACATGACACTTTCGTGCTAATATTTAGGTGGACATGGAGGTGATGGCAGGTGTTTCAGATCGATGAAATTGTTGTCTACAGACGTGATGTCTGCCGCATTGTTGACACAACAACAAGTGACATGACGGGAGAACAGTGCTATGTTCTTGAACCATACAATATGGTGGGCGGAGGACGCAGAATGCAGGTACCTGTATCTAACCGCGGCGGTCATCTTCGGAAACTTTCTACAAGCGACGAGATCTACTCATTGATCCGGAGCGTCCCGGACGTCGAGATGCTTGAAAACAAGCCTGCCAACATGAAAAGCCAGTATGTAGCTCTGCTCAAGAGCGACAGTCTGGAAGATCTGGTCAGGATCATCAAGACTTCCTACTACAGGAACAAAGAACGAAGGGACAACCACAAAAAGCTTGCGTCGATCGACGGAGAGTACATGCAGAAAGCTGAACGCTATCTGTTCAATGAATTCGCTGTTGCCCTCGGCAAAAGCTATGACGAATGCAAGGAAGAGTTTGTTAAAGAAATCAGAAAACTTGAAGAAGCATGACGATTGGGCAAGACAGCCATGAGGGACTGTCTTTTTCTTTTGTTTTTTGCGGGTATAATAAAAAT
>AUXO013050858.1_pt1 | contig 14252 bp, 18 predicted proteins | sample 768731 | NCBI WGS metagenome assembly AUXO01 (sample SAMN02715735, study PRJNA202380) | gut metagenome | biome: sheep rumen | host: Ovis aries | place: New Zealand: Palmerston North | reverse complement strand
TGGGATAATTTTTTTTATAACATTATGTAAACCATTGTGCAATTTTCCCACATTATGTAAACCAGTGAATTGTCAGACAACTCTCTTGCCCTGTCTTTTGTGCAGATTGCATGACTGGAAGCCTTGCAAGTTTGTGCATTTTGCCTATTGACTTGTAACGATTTGTGCATCTTGTACAGATTTGATGAACCATAAGAGCCAGAGTTTTGTACAGGATGCTGAAAATAAATCTTCGGCATATTGCACAAAAGTGTCTGGCTCTGGAAAGTGTGCTATGTTGTGTGTAGTATTTAGACAATTATTTAATATCTGTCATTAACCGCATTGTCTAATCTGTTAATGATGTAATTAGCAATTAGCGCATGACCCGCTTTGTTTGGGTGTAACATATCGGGATTATATATTGTCATATTCTGGTATGTTAATCCGCATTTAGCAATGTCTAGTACTTCTACATTGAATATATCAGATATTCTTTTTATGGTTTCGTTATAGTCCGCCAAACTGTCACCATTACTATTTAACTCTGGAAAACCACTGGTCAAGTTTCTTTCTTCTGGAATAAGAGTGCAAGTGTAGACCTTTGCATTTTGATAATTGGTGAGAATTTTATTGAGCATTATTGAGTAAGCGGTAGCAAAAAGAGTTGTGTTATTTGGAATTGCACTATGTCCATCATAAGCACCTATGGGAACATTTGCATTAAAATCATTTATTCCCATATAAACGATTATTATATCTGGATTGCCCAAGTTTGCAGTTCTTGTCATGCATCCTGCGCTAGCGTCACCGTTTGTTGTCGTTACTCTGCTACCACTCCAAGAATTATTTATATTCAAGGTTAATGAGCAAGCGTTAATTACTTCTTTCCACCATGTAAAATCAACGCTAGTTATTTCTCCTCTTGGGTAATATGTCGCATTTCCACTAGGTAGATAACCGCTATATGTAGAAATAGAATCACCTAGTATTGATAATTTTTTATTGGCAACAATGCTTTTAATGACTTTCCTATAATTTACATTTGCAATACTTCCGATAATATCAATACCAAGGCTTGAAGGATTATGAGTAAAAGTCATATCACTAGTTTTGACAAACAAAAACCCACTATCTCCACCTGTGCCATATCTCCAAGAGCATCCATCCCCATATTTTCCTATAGCTAAATAATAATCAGTATCTATAGTAATTTCATTTGGGAGTGTTAAAGTTTGCGCACCTGTAGTTGTAATATCAAATGTATGTAAATCTATAAATCTACTTCTATCAACAGTGTCACCTGCTATAGCGTATTCTTTTAATACTTTAGATATTGTTAGTCTGCCAGTTTGTACAACGTTAAGTTTGATACTTCTAACAGTGTAGGGGTTTACGGGTGTAAAATCAGCATAGACAAAAGGTGCCGCGTTAGTTAGTGCAGCTCTATCATGTGAAGAATTAAAACCCGAAATCAGGTTCCCTGTCATAATAGATGTAGCATTAAGTAGCTCATACAATTTATTTTTCATTGTATTGGCTATTAAAGAAACATCTGCTATATTGGATATGTTTGTTCTTATTAAATCACCTGCACTTTTAGCATCCGCACAAGCACCGCTCACAGTGAGACTACTGTCAATGATAACTCCAGTAGGCTCTGTGATATTCTCCTCAAGCCATGCAGATACATCTGAACTTATATAAGACTGTAAATACTCTGTCAACTCTCCAGATTCAAACATTCTGTCCAGTTTATCATCAATCTGTGCTTGCACATCCAGATTTTCCAGATATGACTCCACATATGCTTTAAAACTTGCATTTGCCTCCTCCAGATTATGAAAGGCTGTATTATTAGCCTCAACAAGTTCTCCCCACTCTTTCACTCTCTGGAGTACCCAGTCAAGATTAACATTGTGGAAATTTGTATAAGGGAAAAAGTCAAAGAATCCCATAGTCTATCCTCCTTAATAGATTAAAATACAAAACTCACTCTTGTAGTCTGCAACAATAATGTCAATGATATCAAACAGGGCAATTTCTCTCTCCTGTTTTATCATGTCTTGTGTCGTCATGACACCAATATTTCCTGTGATATGTCTTTCTGCTGAAAAATCATCATCAAAGTTCCTTGTTTCAATGTTGCCTTGTGAGTGAGTGTGTGTCTCTGTTCCTGTCTTGGTGTTCCCTAATGTACGATTGAGAGAGCCTGTCTTTTCTCTACTTCCAGAGTCAGATATTGCAGTGTCTGTTTCAACTTCCTCTCCATAACTTTGTCTTTCTGTTGATGTTGTGGCAGTGTCTGTCTCTTTTCCATATGCAAGAGCATCACTCACAGTTTTTGTTGTCTCTGTTTCCTTGCCATATGATACATCATCAACAACTGTCTTTGTGGTGTCTGTTTCTTTTCCATATGTTACAGTAGTATCTGTTGAGGCTGTTTCTGCCTCTGTTGTGTCATATGTTGTCACATCATCTCTTGTTGTGTTCCTTGTCTCTCCAGAATTATAGACAGTCTCTGTTCTGGTATGGTCTGAGAATACATTCTGCTCATTAAAAGCACTTACACCCTCAAGCACAGTATCAGAGCCAGTGTGAGCAATTGTAATGTTCTCTGTGCTGTTTAACTCATCTGTGCCTGTCTTTGTCTTGCTTGTTGTTCCTGTCACAGATGTTCCATCATCTCCACTGTTCACCTCTGCAACAGTCTCATTGATAGACCTGTTATCAGTTCCACCATTGCTCTCATTCACAGTCTCATTGATTGTCCTTGTGTCAGTTCCTCCATTGCTCTCATTCACAGTCTCTGTTACGTTTCTAACATCTTCTCCACTGTGCGCCTCAACATTGTTTGTGGTGGATGTTCTGGAGTCTGTTTCATTTTCTCTTGTGCTGTCTGCCAAACTACCACTCTCACTCACATTGTATGTTGTGGTGTCTGCTCCTCCATCTCCTTTGACAGAGCCTGTGCCTCTCTTTTCAAGATGTGTTGTCTCCACCTCAAGTCTGTTATAGTTCTCAATGGGATTATAGGTGTATCTTGTTGTAGCAAGTAAATGCTCCCAGATATCAACCTTGTGTTTTGACCACACCTCAATTGCGAGTTTGAGAGTTGGCAAGTCTGTTATGATTACAGGAAAATCACTTGTTTCAAGTAATATGCTTTTAACAACATCATCCCTGTCAACTCCCTCTGGCAGATACATTCCATTGAAAAGCGTATTATCCCAATGGTAGAACATCAGAGTGTTAATCATTGCTTTTTGGCTTGACATATTCTCCTCCTTTCTCCTCTAAAGTTTCTGTCTTGTATCTGGAGGAAAATCTGAGATTTAGACCAAACATCTCATTTGCTTTCTTGGCACATTCAGAGAGGGATTCCACCCACAAATCTAATCTGCTTTGAGTTTCTGTGTTGTTTGCGTTCACCTCATCCTGTATGAGCCTTTCTTTCTTTTCAGTGTTTGCGTTAGGGATTCCAATGACAGTGTTGAAATCATCTCTAATCATTCTCATATCATCCAGAACATCAGATGCAATATAGGTCTCTTTGAGGTGTTGATTAAATAATTCTATCCCAAGACTCCCATCCTCTCTCACAAGAGATTTATCAACCACAACAGCTGGTTTTCCAGATGCAATATCATCAAACAGTGTCTTGAATGTTGCACTGGCAGACTTATTTCCTGCTAGGAACAAATAAGCCAGTTTTGAGTTCACAAGGTTCATATCTATGTTTTCAGCACAGAGAGCCAGTTTATTGGCATAGTACGTGATTAAATCATCTATTCCACAATAGTCTGGAGTGAGTTTGAGCACTTCACACTGTACATGAATCCTTGGCTGTAATATGCCAGATAATAGAGGATTGCTGATTGTAACATGAGTTGGAGCATAATATATGTCCTGTCCATAGAGTCCACAAAACTGGCAGATAACTCCATATTTATTGGTGTTCACTATGGCAATATATCCCATTGCAAAGAGCGTGTATAAAAAATAGTCTCTGTTCCATGTGTCTGGAATGTCTGCCTCTATTGTTGCAACTGCCTCTTGGTAGAGATAGCGTTTAAAGAAATTCACAAGTGCTGTATTCTGGCAGTGAACAAAGCCTGGACTAACAGAGGCAGTGATAATATTTTCCTGTTGATAGTAAATAGGCAACATGATCCATAGCACCTCCTTTCACTGATAATAAAAGCCTCCATTCATGAGTCTGGCTATTTCTTGATTTTCCTCAAAAGTTCCTGCTGTCTCAACCGCAGCATTTTCACAGAGGATATAGCCAGAAAGAGAGTTGATAGTCCTTATCTGGCAGAGAGGTCTTCCAAGTCTCTCGTTGTCCTCATCGACAAGGCTGTAATAGGTAAATACTGCTGTGGGAGCATGTGATAGAGATGAAAAGCCACCATTGCTCCCCATAGTTGACATTGTAGGTACTTGACTTCTTATAGCGGAGTCAATGCCAGATACACCATTGACAATTGCTCCTGCAATGTCTCCTTTAGCAATACTCCCCATAGTATTTGCAACTCCTTGAGTCACTGTTGTTGCAACTCCTAAATAGTCAGTAGCCATTTGAGACAGTTTGATTGGAACACCTACCTGAGCCTCCACTGTCATGATAGGTTCAATAACTCCTCCTACATAACATGTTCCTTTTCCTGTTATTGTATCAACATAAATGTCAAGTTGCACTCCTCCTCTCTCATATACAATGTCAGAGGGAAGTTGAAAGTGCCCAAATGGTTGAAAATCAACATCAACTCTTGTGTAAGGATTGCAGTACACATAATCTCCTCTTGCATCATTAGGATGAGAGCCAGTCCAAGCTAAAAATTTTGTTGTAGTATATGGAGATATTGTTGTAAGTCTCCCACCCTGCACAGGGATTCCCCAATAACCAACGTTTAAGTCCTGTTGTGATGGATTCATGCCACTGAGAGAAAAAGGCAGATACATAGCTGAACAGATATATTGGAAAGGATTATATAAGGCTTTGAAAGTGTCCATTGTCATATCTTTTGTTATCTCTGCAACATCAAAATAATTTGATGTTCCCACATAACCGAAAAGATAATTGCAAAGGTCTCTGAATTGCTGTGAGTTCATGGCATAATATCCAACACATCCAACTCCCATTCCATTTCCAGATATTGTTCCTATGACATATGTTCCTCCGTACAAATTCCAAGGGTTAGTGTCATTTGAGTATGCTGTTGTAATAACATTCTTTGTAGGATATACAGTATCGAATATATGACCATCAGAGGCAGATGCACACCTCAATATGTACTGGCTTGAGTTTCCTATATCAGTTCTCCATGTTGCCAATACATCAATTGACAAATCCGCTCTCCACTTTCCTCTTTCATATGTCCAATTATCGACAAAATAATATCTATCATATAAAGAGATAAATGCATGATTGAGTGTGCCAGTAGTTGAAAAAATTTCACTCCCCGATATATCAACAAACAATGAGGGATTTGTTACAGATGAGTTTTCTTTCAGTACACAAGACAGAGAGAGCCAGTGTGAACCACTAGCTCCCCGAAAAGTGCTATTGTGCTTTTTATAAACTGTTCCAAACTGTACAGTAAAAGCCATTAGTTTTCTCCTTAATCAAGGAGGAGGACAACACAATTCTCAAAGTTAGAATTGAGATAGCGTGTGGTGAAATGCCAGAACATATTTGTGTATCCACCTCTACTGTTGAATGGGCTGTTGGCTTGCCATTCATTTATTGTGTTCATCATGCATGCATCCTCATCAAAGAGAACACCAAAAATCAAATCCTCATCGACAACTGCATGTTGCGGAGTTCCTGTTGCATCAACATAACCACAGTCTGCATTGATTGACATAGGATTCTTTACATCCTGCCAGAATGTAACCTTTGTATAATCCACTTTCTTGAGATACTCCTCATGGAAAGTGACAGAAAATGCTGAGGTGTCCATCTGGTTAGCAATGCCAGAGTTAAAGAAAACCTTGAGTCTGTCCTTGGGTGTATGTCTCATCAGATTCTTTCCTGTCGGTGAAACATGATAGAGGAGTGTCCTTTCAGACATGAGGTCAATGAGATTTCCAAGAAAACCGAACATCCATCTGACAAAAGGTGCAAAGTTCTCTGGCTGTAAAACTGTTTCAGATGTGAGAGAAGTTCCTGCAAAATCGTTGTATTGTGTAACAAGGTGGACAACGCTTTCTGGTCTGTTAAGGGTAATAGTTCCACCAATGAGATTAGCCACTGTTGCTCTCTCAACAGATTCTTTTGCTTGTTCAATCTGGTCTGATGCATTAGAGAGAATCATAGAGATAAAGCGTCCTAACTCATCAGCGGAGGAAAAGGCAACATCTGTCTGGTCTTTCCAGATTGTGAGGTGTTTCTGCCAGACATTCTCACCATAATAGTTAGTTTGTAGCACTGGAGGCTTTGCCACAATATACTGGTCAATGCTCTGACCGTCAACAAGTTTCATTCTGTCATCTTCCTCAAAAGGCATGTCCAAGGCTTGCAGTTTTCTGATGTGGTTTCCCCATCTTGCACTTGACACCTCAATTCTGCCGAACTTCCTTGTATAAGGTCTGACAGAGAAAATTGTCCTTGAGAGCACCTGTGAGACCGCATTGAGGAGCGGGTCATATCCTGTTTTTAGTGCTGTCTGTGCAACAGACACAAAAGAGGCAGAGTCCACTGGTGTCTGTACATCCTGCCCTGTTGCAAGTTTCGTGATATCAGTAAGCACTGTTGCAAGCTGATTAAATGTTAAATCATTCACTGCCATAATATTACTCCTTTACTGGTGGATTGATAATTTCTGCCAGAATATCATCTGTTGTCTGTCTCTCTGGCTGTGAGGTCTGATTGATTGCGTTAGTCTGGATTGCTCCAAGAATCTTTGAGAGCATGTCCTGCTGTGTTGTCTGCACCTGCTGTGCTGTCGGAACAGGTGTTGTCTGCACCTGCTGTGCTGTCGGAACAGGTGTTGTCTGCACCTGCTGTGCTGTCGGAACAGGTGTTGTCTGTATAGTGTTGAGTGCTCCTATCTGCTGTGCTGTAAATCCTGCCTCTGCAAGTGTCAAAATCTGATTTGGTGTGAATCCCATTATTTAACTCCTTTCTTTAGCCACATTTTATTTGCAAATCCTGTCTTACCCTTATACACTACAAGATACCAATCCCTTGTATAATATCCATAACAATGGCAGTGTTCTCCATGTTTAATCTCATCTATCTTGTTTGTATCATTCACATATGCATTATATCGGAGAGCAACAAAATCTGAGGCTGTACACTCATACTCACCCGCAATGTTTCTGTCAAAACTCTCTGCAAATGCCACTTTGCTCATATCATATGTTGTAGACTGTGAATTATACTTTGGTCTCACAAAAGCCTTGATTGATGCATTGTCAACGCTAATGACTCTTGTTGCCACCATATCACTCTTGTTCCCCTCATCAATAAAGAGATTCTTACCACTTACCAGAGTAACAAGTCCTACATGGTCAACAATTCCATCATTGCCCCAGTCATAAAATACAAGGTCACCTTTCAGCGGATTAGATACCACCATGTTGTTCTTTCTTGCGTAATCAAGATACTCTTGACATCCACATTCTGTCTTTCCAAGAGCATCAACACCATTCCCTTTTATGAACAGGAATGAAATGTAAGTCATGCACCAAGGGTCTTTATATGTGACCTTGTAACTTCTTGCAAGTGGTCTGTGAGCGTTGTATGTGTCAATAATCTCTTTGTGCTTTGCTCCACCCTCACTTGCTCCATGATACGATGCACTAATTTTTATAACATCATCTGCTCTCATTGTCTTTGTCATTCTCCAGTGCTTTATCAATTAAAGTGTCAATTCTTGTACTTAAAGCCAGAATCCTATCATCAAGTCTCTCAAGAGTTTTATTGAATGTTACTGTCATATAGATGCACATTGCAATAGGAAAACCAACACTCCCAATCAGTGTTGTTATGTCATTGATGTTCAATGTCTCCTCCTCCTTTCCTATAGAAATAGAGGTGGGTTTTCAGCGGATGCCTCCGCATGTCCAGAGATTCCGTCTCCTGCATATAGACAGCCCCACCTCCATGATTATATAGTATCATGTTAATAACAAGATTTGACCATTAAAATTAAAAAATCCACCCTTTTTCGGGTGGATCCTGGCACAGATGCAAGCAACATTTGTCTAGAAAGTGTATCTTTTGAAAAGGACTTGAGAGACAGCATCCTCAAACAAGAATCTGTTCTCAAAGTATGCCATCAGATAAACCTTTTTCCATGCGCTCCTATATCTCTCCAAATCATCTGTCCCTGTTGAATACGTGATTGGAGAGCCAGACTTGTGTGTTGATACATAATAAATCCTCTTTGATTTATGGAGATATATTGTAATCTCCCCGACATTCACTCTTGGCTTATACTCAACAAGTCTCTCTCTGGAGATTGTGGAGGTGTCTGTTCCAGAGTAAAGGTTCTCAAGAGCCATATCACCAAAATCTGTATTCTCACTTAATTTGTAGAGAGCAGTGTTTTTCTTTCTCTGGCTGATTGGAGATTTTGTGAGATTGATAACAAGGAGTCCTCTGTCTGCATCTTTATAAATCATTTTCCCTTTACTCTGGAGGGATGCTATCTTGTTGATGATTCCAAGTCCTATGAAATATGGATTATCAATTGTGTTAGAGTTTGCACAACATACCAGTTTAACAGGTGGGAGACCTTTTAACTCTCTGTTTCTGTTCACTGTCTCATAAACATTGAGTAGTGTTTCATATTCACTCTTGATTGGCTTTGCTGTTGTCTCTGGTATAAACTCATCATAAAATATCATCTCAACATCAGACGCGTCAAAGCCCCTCAAATTTGAGAAAGTTGAAAGGGCACATATAAAACCGAATGGAGGGAGATAATTGTCCTCCTCATCCTTTTCTGCTAATCCTGCCACATTCTTTGCAACTCCAGTGATTCCTACATCCCACCCTTTATCTACATTCAACTGTTTATATGGTTGAAATGCGGAGGACGAGAGGAGGTCAGCTTGTACTTGTGTCCTCCTCAAATGAATGTATTTTATTTTCTTCTCATAGATATACTCAAGAAAACCGTAGGTCTTTCCCACTCCTCTTGCACCAATAACAAAAGTAAATGGAAAATCTAAAGACATAATATATTCTGCATTGAGATAGCCACTGTCTAAATATATTTCATTTTTCATTTTCTGCCTCCTTATAAATAGGAGGCAGTGTTTCCACTGCCTCCACAAGAGGGAATAACATGACGAAAGGTCAGATTGCGTCTTATTCAGCAAGTACAAGCATGATAAACTCTCTACCATTCTTGCTAACAGATGATTCAACCGTAATGGGAAGCCCGTCTTTGTCAACATCCTCTCCGAAAATCTCCAGTAAGTCATTAAAGTTGCTCATTGCGGTCTTTGAGTTCGTACCATAAACAACTCCAGTTGCATCCATGAGTGTGAGGATGATTTTTTCCTGCTCCCCATCCTTGCAGTCATCATAGAAACAAAATGCCTTTACTATGATTCTCTGCCCTACAGCATCCTTGAGTTTCTGGACATTGGGAGATTTTGTGAGTTTGTACTGCATTTTCTTGTCGTCCTGTGCGCTTACATTCATTCTCTTGATTTCCATAGTTTTTTTCTCCTTTTCTTAAACTGTCTATATTCTGGAGAACCATCTCCATGATTTAATTATATGGTGTTAATAACTTCTTTACAACGCTTCCTCATAAAAATATTCAACATTTTCTAACAGTCTTTTGTAGTCTCCAGACAGTCCAAGTTGATATGTGCTGTCCTTAATAACTACATTTCTTGTCACACTCACATCTCCATCTGGAGTGTGATGTTCTCCATAGTATTTCTCATCATTATATATCAGTTCATGCCCTCCTGCTTTTCTGAATATGAATCCATTTGTGTCCAGTTCATTTGCACCTATGTACATGGGTGTTTTCCTCTGCATGAGAAATCTTTCTAATCCACCATTCTCCTGTAACTCCTCTGCACCTTTCTTTTTGTTCACTCCTGCAATAGTAATGTAGAGTTTTCCATCTTTCTCATATGCATACTTTTTTGCTCCCAGTGTTGCAAATCTGTCATATATTCCTTCATCCTCATACACTCCCATGTAATGAGTTACTCCTTTTGAATCAATGGCAAATGCTCCACTCTTTTCTGATGCTAGAATATACTCTCTGTTCATATCGCTAAAGTCAGCATCTCCAATATATTTCACTGAATCTGTATCACAGTACACTGCCCATCTGCCAACTCTCCACAAGGCTTTTCTCAACTCAAATCTTGCCCATGCTGTGATAAACACACCATGTTGAAAAGCCGTAAAGGATTTTCTGTTGTACTTCTCCAACAACTCCTCTACTGGAACAGTGTCCTCATTATACTCTCCATCATCATATAGTATGGATTGCTTACAGGGATTCTGAACCATGAGACCATAGATGCTGTTCAAAAGATTCTTACTTTTCATATAGTAGTAGTCCATGTCTGGATTTCCTTTCAGAGTTGTCTTATCCTTATAGTATTTTCTCACCTCCTCTTTTATGGGTTCTGGCAGTTGTCCATATTTTGCACTGTAATATTTCTTTGCTATGATAATTGAATCATCAGAAATCTCCTTGATGATGATTCTCAAATCTATATCTGTCACAGTTGTCTCCAGATAGTCAGCGGAGAGAATCCTGCCATTATCCAAAACAGGATTTATTACATGTCTGCATTTACTGTATGACAAATATGGAAAACCATTATAAATGTCATACTGTGCATAATGCCATATCTGAATTTCTGCCAGACAAGCTCTCTCTCTCACTGATATATCCTCAATGATATCCTCCAGAGTCACCACATAACAGTTCCTCCTAAATCTTGTCATAGGAAATTCATGATTGAGTATCACATCTGGATATGATGAGGAGCGGTCTTTGCTATGCACATTCTTTAATATCCTGTTCGTGAAATATCTGTTTGCATGTGTGTCTCCTCCTCTAAATGCCTGTTGCAATAGTTCAAAGACATCTGCCTCCAGTCTCAATTGCGTCTGGATCAGTTGATGTGCTATGGGTCTCATGGCTTTCTTTACATTCCTGCGAACATAGCCTGTACTTGTGAGTGGTATTGTATAAAGGCTGTCAGAGTCTTTCTGCATTTCTATCTGTATTGCCTCAACAAGTCCAAGTACATCATGTATGCCATAAGTCAACTCCATCTGGGAGAGAGGAGTCCAGGGATATCTTACTATGCTATAGTCAAACTCCTCCCCAGATAATTTTTTATGAGGTGTGTTCAAATTCAGCAACCATCTTGACAGAGACATGTTACTGTGAAGCATTGAACACCTATATTCAATCTGACCTGTGACAGCCTTTAGAATCTTATGAGGATTCATGCAGAATACTCCATCATTCTCAAACTCATATAATCCAGAAAGAAACTGCATCTCATATGAGAGATTATGGACATATACAACAACAAAATCCTCCTTGCAAGCATCGTTAATTGCATCTGTGATTATCCTGTAAGTTTCCCAAGTTCTCCCAAGATATATTATGATTGTCTTGTGTGCTTTGTCAGTAATAGCAAACTGCCAGAGATACATGATGCTGTGCAACTCCTCATTATGTGTGATTCTGGAGGTCTCAATATCAAATGCACAAACCATGTCTCTATAGTAAGACTGTTTCTTTGTGCCTCTGTTGCCCTTGGGTCTCCTAGCTTGTCCGCACATCTGGCATAGTGCAATTATATCATTTCTTGCCTCTCTTGCGCTTACCAGTTCCTTTTCTAGACTCTCTCTGTTTTCTGTTCCTTTCTGCTCTTTCTCTCTTTCTGGTGTAATCAGCCTCACTCTCATAATACTGTTTTTTATAAAGTTCGCTTCTATCTCTACCATGCTCAATTTCCTCATTGATGAGTCGTCTCCAATTTGCTACAGTTCCCTTTGTTCCCTTGGGAAGTTCCACAGCCTCCAAATTTTCCAAGTTGTTGATAAAGAAAACTAAATCCTTTTCACTCCTCATGAGTGCTGAATAATTAGTGATTCTCTTTGATTCCAGTACCTTGTAGAGTTTTGCTATTCTATCAGATGCAACAATTCTTTCAACATTTAATGCAACTTTTGTGTTCATGAAATCAAAGAATCTGTCAACATTGCTCCTTGTAAATCTCTCACCCTCTGGAAAGTGCTTGTTGAGTTTTACAAGTATCTCTCCCATTTTCTCATCTGTCTGTATTGCTTTCTTTCTCTCCTCCTTTATATGCTCTCTCATACCTTTGACAGTGGATTGAGGAGCACTCACAAATCCTGCAAGTTCTGCAAGACCAAAGACAATATCCTCTTTGCTTTTCAATGATGAGAGTCTTGGAACATCCCCATCGAAATATGATACAACATCAGTCTTTCCAAATCCCTCATTGCGAAGGCGTTTTAATCTCTTTTGAGCAATATCTCTCAATCTGGTATATTCACGCCTCAACTCTTTCTCATCTTGATTGATTAAATCTTCTACGTTGTATGACTGCATCTCATCTCACCTCAATACACATTGTGTTGACCTTTGCATTGTACCAGATGCTTTTCACATCCCTAGTGAGTAAAGCGTTGCTCTCTGACAGCAACGCCTCTCTGTTTTCATACCATCTTGTCATATATGCTCTGTCAACATAATCATTGTAGCCTACTACATAATGCATCTCTTTGTTTTCCTCTGCGTCAATCTTCCTCACAAGTGATATCATCCTCATCATATTTACTCCTCATTCCATTTGCCCAAATTGCCACTGCCATAATTAACATACCTGTTGCCTGTCCTACCACATAAATTGTCATGATTGATATTGCATCAAGAATTATTCCGTCCATGCTCTAACTCCTCTCTCCACTCTGCCTTTTCTGCATACTCAATCAGAATCTGATTGAGAGCCTTGCTCTTTGATTTGATATCAAATGCAATGCAGTAGTCTTTAATCACCTGTTCTGCCTCTGCTGTAAGACTGAAAGAATTTACAAAAGCATTTCTCATGTCCAAATCTCCTTTCCTTTGCTTGAGTTCCTGCCATACCATAACAACTGTCTTTTCTTTGTCCAGTTGATAACCTCTCCTGCATAGATTCCATTATAGTTGACAACTGCTACTGTCTGAGCATCTTCCTCCATGCTGTATCTCATGAGGATTCTGGCACACTCTCTAATGATATCCCATGAGGGTCTATCTCCATGATGTGAGTCAATGATTGAGATATCCATTCTAAAATTGCCATTAGGATGATTCATTTCTATAGTGACATGTTGCATCTTTGTGAGTATGTTCTCATTACTCTTGTTCTGATAACTCATCAATTCTCTCCTCTGCTTCTCTTGCCATTTGACTATATACATCATACAGTTTATCAAATGTCTCCTCATCAATCATGTCAAAATCCCAGAGACATCTGATGTATCCAATTGTCTTAATAGCTGTAGCTCTAATGCTATCATAGTTACGCTTCAGCCAGTAGGGAATCTGCTCTCTCTCTTCATCTTCTCTAGTATAGTAGATAAGTGTTTCTAAATATTCAACTTCTGAACGATACAATTTGTAGGAATACTCGTTGTTGAATCCTTTGTAGAAATTTGGGTTGCTCATGGTCTTTCTCCTTTCTGTGTAGCTTGCCTTCATCAGATACCAAGTTGCTGTCTTGGTATGACAGGAGGAGTTTCCTCCTGTTTCGGTTATTTGAAATATCTGTAAGTCTTGACTACTTCCTCATACATCTCTCTGATTAAATCAACAAGTTCTGTATATTCTGCTGTATGTTTCCAGATATCAATGCAAGTATTAACAATGTTTCTGTCTGTTGGTTTAAGTGTCTCAACTTTTTTGAGCATCTTGTCATATGCCTCAACATCTCCTGCATTATAGTAGTTATGTCTTATACAGAACGCTCTTACATCTTCCATCTCCCACTTTGTCATTGTCTCAAAGTATCCAAGATTTGTGCTAACTTCCTTTGTGCTGTACATGTTATTTTCCTCCTTAAAAATGCCTTTTTTTATTTACTATTATACACTAAAGTTAATAACTTTCAAGTGAGAAAGGCAAAAGTTAACAAAAAGTTAATAACTTTTCATAATGCCTTGGCACTCTCTCATAATTGTAACAACTTCACACACAATAGCGCACACTTTCCAGAGCCAGACACTTTTGTGCAATATGCCGAAGATTTAT
>AUXO016542512.1_pt1 | contig 14255 bp, 14 predicted proteins | sample 768731 | NCBI WGS metagenome assembly AUXO01 (sample SAMN02715735, study PRJNA202380) | gut metagenome | biome: sheep rumen | host: Ovis aries | place: New Zealand: Palmerston North | reverse complement strand
ATGGCTCAGTTGGTAGAGCAATTCATTCGTAATGAATAGGTCCCGGGTTCGAGTCCCGGTTTCGGCTCACAAGTAAATAAAAGAAGCGCTATAACAATGTATAGCGCTTCTTTTTGTTATGAACAGTTGATTTACTTTAAGCTGAATGTCAGATTGTCATCCTTGCCTGCAATGTTCAGCTTACCTTCGCGGAGAAGCCATCCGATAGCAAGGTAGAACTCTGTTGAACGGCGTACTTTGATGCCTTTCATGATTTCCTTCTCGTTTGCTGCGCCTGCAGCATTCAAAAATTCCCAAACTTTGCCGGCAAGTGTGCCAGCCTTTTCTTCTAATGTCATTTTATGTTTCTTTTGTTTCGCACTGCAAAATTACGAAGAACATTATATAGATTGTTCAAGAACAATGCTTAAAATAAACTGAAATCTAATGATATGTACTAAAGCTTAGTTGATAATTTTAACTTTTGCTGCCTGTGCCTTACATTTTGTGCGTAAATCCTCAAGGCTGGTGCCGATAGGGCCGTAAGTCAGGACTACGCCCATGCGGCGATGCTCGCGATTGGCAATTTTGCCGAAGATGCGTATGTCGGTATTGGGCAAAGCTATAGCATCTTCTACGCCTTCATAACATGGTGCCACTTCGCTCGCTTTGTCAGCGAGGATTACAGCACTTGCTCCCGCTTTCTCCAGTGTGATGTTAGGAATGGGTAACCCAAGAACGGCGCGGGCGTGCAACTCAAACTCACTGAGATTTTGAGTGTTGCCCAAGGTTACCATACCAGTGTCATGTGGTCTTGGAGACAACTCAGAGAAGTACACTCCGTCTTTGTTGCTGAGGAAGAACTCCACGCCCCAAATACCTGCGCCGGTAAGTGCCTTGGTAACTTTGTCTGCGATGCGTTGTGCCTCTGCAAGATGCTCAGGAGAGACAACAGCGGGTTGGAAACTCTCTTGATAGTCGCCGTTTTTCTGGACATGTCCGATAGGGGGACAGAAAAGTGTAGGACCATTCTTCTGGGTTACGGTCAAGAGTGTTATCTCGGAGTCAAAATGGATAAATTCCTCAATGATGACTTCCTGAATGTCACCACGGCTGCCCGAGCAAGCGTAGTCCCAAGCGTGGCGAAGTTCGTCAGCTGTCTTGGCAACGCTCTGGCCCTTGCCTGATGATGACATCAAAGGCTTGATGACACACGGAAAACCTATCTCCTTGGAAGCTTCTTTAAGTTCTTCGTAGGTATTGGCATAAAAGTATTTGGCTGTTTTAAGTCCAAGTTCTTTTGCTGCCAGATCACGGATGGACTTTCTGTTCATTGTGAAATTGACGGCATTGGCACTCGGTACGACTTGTATGCCTTTTTTCTCGCACTCATATAGTTTCTCTGTGCGTATAGCTTCAATTTCGGGCACGATGATGTCCGGCTGATGTTTTTCCACGGCTGCCATCAGGGCATCGCCGTCTAGCATGTTAAACACTTCGCACTCGTCGGCCACTTGCATGGCGGGGGCGTTAGCGTAACGATCACAGGCCACTACATACTGACCTAAACGCTTGGCTGCAATGGTGAATTCTTTGCCTAACTCACCAGAGCCTAACAGAAGAATCTTTTTGGTTTTCATTTCAAAATAGAATTTTATATATTGAGTAATCGAATGTTGGTATCTATGGGTGGAATATTGTTTAACGCGCATTGAGCGGCCACATAACCCGCATTTTGCCCGATGATGACAGAGTTGCCGTTGACGCGATAACTGGAATGGGCAGTGAAGTCACCGCTGATACATCTGCCGGCAAGCAGTAATCCTTCAATGTCCTTGGGTATTAGTGCGCGCAGGGGAATATCGTATGGCTTTGACTTGATACCACGGCTGTATTTCTCGCCTGTATGCTCGTGCTCATTTTTTGTGGAATGAATATCAACGCCGAAAGTAACATGGCATATAGCATCTTTGTGCCTTTTACCCTCAGTCAAGTCATTTTGTGTCACTGTGTAAAGTCCATGAATACGCCTTCCCTCACGGCAACCTATCTGAGAGGCCGTGGCAACCAACCGAATATCCTTCCAACGTCCTCCGATTCTTTGAAGAGCTTGGACAATGTGATGGACTTCATTGCGTCCTTCGATGCTTGCGCGGGTTAAATCATCCCTGCTGACTGATTTCATCTGAAATTGGTGTTGTGCCATCAAGGCATAAATGCCCCGGTTGAGCTCAAAGAGGCATGGCATGCGGTAAGTCGGTTCAAAGCCACCATTCCGTATTTCTTGGATGAGGTTGCGCTTGGCTTGGCGTGTGCTGAAACCGCCCCATTGCACGCAATCTTTAATAAGTTCAAAATCTAATCCGGTAACGGCACCTAGCATTGACATGGGTTGTGTGTTTCCCTCTGCGTCTCCCCAGTCGTAACTGCATCCGCAGAAGAATGCTACATCGCCGTCTCCTGTGCAATCGACAAACATTTTAGCAGCGATGGCTTCTCTGCCCGATTTGGATTCTGTGATAATGTGGGTGATGCGTTTGTTTTGTACGATAGCGCCTGTGACATAGGTGTAAAGCAGGACTGTAATTTTTGATTGAGCACATAGCTCATCTAAAATAAGCTTCATGCCTTCTGTGTCGAAGGTGAACAGATGTGCAGTGTCATGTTCGGTGTTTTTCCAGTGTCCGTCAATGAGTTTTTGCTTCAGTTCTTCTACCAGTCCCTTTTTGTTTTGATGGTCTAACATGACACCCAGAAGTCCTGCTGTCCATGTGCCGCCTAAGAAACCGGCGTGTTCTACAAGAATAACTTTTGCTCCTGAGCGTGCGGCTTCGATTGCGGCACCGATGCCTGCAGGTCCACCACCGCAGACAACAACATCCGCTTGGTGTCTGACAGGAATCCGACGTTCTTTTTCTATGATGAAATTTTCAGAAACGTCCGAATTTATTCCAATGCTATTATTCGCTTCCGCCTGCCGGTATGGCAAGACACTGGCTACTGAAAGTGCAACAGCATTTTTGATGAATTTTCTTCTTTTCATAGGTCCATTCTATAATTCTGGTTTTGCAGAGAGTGGGGAAGGAGTGGAGCCATAGACGGACGGCCAGTTGTTGGTCCAGTGCACTTTATCCATGAGAGCCATGCGTCCTATGTCAGGGTTTGTTTTGCTATAGGCGTGGTAGATAATCCAGTCATCACCATTCTTGTCGGTAAAAATCTCTGCGTTGTGTCCTGTGCCTGCCCATTTCTCGTTTCCGTGAATAAGCACTTCGTGCTGGTTTTTCATAAGGCTTCCTCCAGTTTTTGTGGTGTATGGCCCAAAGAGACTTGTGGAGCGGGCGTAGACGGTCTGATATGTACTGGCGGCACCGCTACAGCAAAACCCTATGGAGCCGAAGAAATAGTAGTAGCCGTTTCTCTTGTAGATGTAGCTCCCTTCATAGGCTGTGCCGCCTATCTGGGTCTTGACAGCGCCTTTCTTGACAGACAGACCGTCGTCGCTGAGTTCTATGATATAGATGCCGGAGAAGCTGCCCCAGATGAGATATTTCCTTCCGTCGTCCTCTTCAAAGTAGCAGGGGTCGATGCTGTTGCGGACGCCTATTTCGTAGCTCAAAAACAGCTTTCCGAACTCGTTCACCTTGGTGTCCGGATTGTCGTAAGGTTCAAACGGCCCTTCCGGTCTGTCTGCTACGGCCACCCCGATGCCACAGCTATCATTGCTACCCCATTTTGACAGGGCAAAGTATAGAACGTATTTACCGTTTATCTTGTTGATGTCAGGAGCCCAGTAGCGGTTTACTCCGGGGACAAAGTCAGGACGGAAGTTACCAAATGCCTTGCCTACGTAGGTCCATGTCACCAGGTCCTTGCTTTTCTTGATGTTCTCTCCTGTTCCGTAAAGATAGAAATAACCGTCGTCGGCTTTGATGTAGCTCGGGTCAGGATAATCTTCTCCAATGATGGGGTTGGCATATGTGCCGTAATTTTTCGGGCGCAAGGTGACAACCTGTGCATCACAGTAGGCAGACAGTAAACAGAAAAAAACGTATATAAGATATTTCATTTGACAATGATTTTCTTTATGATGTCCTTTTCAATCCTCACGATATATATTCCCGGAGCGTATTGCCGTTGGTATGTGACGTCGCAACCGTTGGCGTCATATATATTATAGTTGTGTGTTCCTGAAATGTTAATCTGACGATTGGTAACATGCACTTGGTATGACTCTGCCGTGGGAGATGCAATCGCCGATGCCGTTGAGTCGGATTTGTTGACGGCTACTATGCGCCAGGCGAAACGCGAATTCTTGTTCATGAAGTTGTCCTTGTATGTTGCAGGCGCATATAAGGTATCGGAAGCGTGGAGGTAGAAGGAGACGCCGTAAGGGTCTTGGCAACTTATTTCAACCTGGTCTGTTCCCTTGATTGGCTTAATCTTCCATGTCGATGCGTTAGAGCGGGTGTATTCCTGTCCGGCACGGTAAAAATTTCCAATCGGTTCGCAGGAGCCGTTCAGGTAGAACTTGGTCTGGACGTTGCGTATATAATATTGTGTACTGTCGTTCTTGCTTTTGATGAACGTCCATTCCTGACGCAGGTTCGTAGTGTCGCGCTGGCAGTAGGAATAGTAGTAAGCATTTGTGTTTGGAGTGCTCCTGTCATCCTGGATGCAGATGTTAGAAAACTTGGAATAGGAATTATAGATGACATAATTCGTATTTTCCAAGTAATCAGTGGCTTGCAGACAAGTAGGGAAGCAACATACCAGGAGTGAGACAAGAAATTTGTACATATCCGTATAAAATACAATATTATATGCAAATATACAAAATAATATATAGATTGGAGTGACTCTTAATTCTAATTTTTATTTACTGAGGTCATTGATATTTTATTTTGTTTATTTCGCTGTACAAGTGAGAGTGTAATTCCCAGACAAAGACAGCCATCTTACGCTTGTCTTCATGTCACAGTCCCTGACAGGTTCAGAAGTTTACGCTGATATATGCTCCATTCCATAGGCTGGAACATACGTTCCATCGGACGGAATCTATATTCCAGCCTATGGAACGGAAAACTTGTCGGGTCAGGGTGACACATTGTTGCTCTTGATTCCGGGCAGATAATGGCAGGTTTTATGTATGGCAGGGTGTGTTTAATCTATCTGACGGGAAATAAAAAACTTCGGTGAATGATATAATTTTTGATATTTTTATGTTACAATTTGGCTATTTGTGAATTAATCTGTAAATTTGAAAGTATATATCAAACCAGAAGTGATGACAGATTATTTGAAGCTCATAAAAAGGCCTTGTTATCTGCAATTTGACAAGAACCAGATGACCAATCTGCAGATTTCAATGACGAAGGAAATACTGCTCACCAACAGACTCGGCGGGTTTTGCAGTACGACTGTGCTGGGATGCAATATCCGTAAATACAATGGTTTGCTGGTTGTGCCTGTCCCCGGACTGGATGACGAGAGCCATGTGTTGCTGTCGTCATTGGACGAGACGGTGATACAGCATGGTGCAGAGTTCAATCTGGGTATCCACAAATTCCAGGGAGAAAACTACAGTCCTAAGGGGCATAAATATATTGTTAAGTTTGAATGGGACAAAGTGCCCGTTGTTATTTATCGTGTGGGCGGTGTCATACTGCAGAAAGAGATTGTTTTCATGGCTAATGACCAGCGTGTGATGATACGCTATACATTGCTTGACGCTCATTCCGCTACGACATTGCGCCTTCGCCCGTTTCTGGCTTTCCGCAGCGTGAGAGAGTTTACACGGCGCAACAACAATTACAACGGCGGTTATGAACCGGTGGCGGGTGGTGTGAAGATGTGTATGTATCACGGTTATCCGGAACTCTATATGCAGACCAGCAAAAAGAGCACATTCAAGTATGTCCCCGACTGGTATCTCGGCTTCGATTATCCCCGTGAGCGCGAACGCGGATATTCATCTAATGAGGACTTGTTTACGCCGGGCTACTTTGAGATGCCTATAAAGAAAGGGGAGAGCATCGTATTTTCCGCCGGACTCTCAGAAATGAAGTGCCTGGCTATGAAACGCAATATGGAGCGAGAGATAGAGACAAAAGATTCCATGTCGGGTTTCTACAACTGCCTGGTGCGATCTGCCCATCAGTTTCACATAGAAAAAAACAATCAGCATTATATCAAGGCAGGCTATCCGTGGTTTAAGTGCAGGGCAAGAGATTTCTTTATCGCCATGCCCGGACTGACTTTGTATATCGGTGAGCAAACCAAGTTTGAACGGTATATGGAAACCGCCTCGACGGCATTAAGGCAATGGATGGATGATGGCGGTGTTGATGTGGAGGTGTATGAGGTTCATCAACCTGATGTGATGTTGTGGGCCATGTGGTCCCTGCAGCAATATGCCAAATTTACCTCACTGGAGTATTGCTACCATAAATACGGCAAGTTGATAAACCGGATTATGGAGTTTATCATGAGTGGCAAGCATCCTAACCTCTTTGTCCATGATAACGGATTGCTGTATACCAACGGACATGATGTGACGATAAGTTGGATGAACTCGGTCAGCGATGGCAAGCCCATTATACCACGCTCAGGATACCTTGTGGAGTTTAATGCCTTGTGGTATCATGCGATATGTTTTTGGTCGGAGATGCTCAATGTGACAAAACATAAAGCCAAGGCGGACTTCTACCAGGGATTTTCCGTGAAAGTGCGCGAGTCTTTCCGTAAGGTGTTCATCAACAGATTCGGTTATCTGTATGATTATGTTGACGGTGACAACGTGAGTTGGGACGTGCGCCCGAATATGGTATTTGCTATCGCCCTTCATTTTACGCCATTGACAAGAGAAGAGCAAAAGAGTGTACTGGATACATGTACACGTGAGTTGTTGACGACAAAGGGCTTACGCTCGCTGACGCCGAAGAGCGGTGCCTATAATCCGATATACGAGGGGCCGAACTGGAAACGTGACTATGCCTACCATCAAGGTACCGCATGGCCGTGGATGGCCGGTTTCTATCTGGAGGCATACATGAGGATATACAGACGCAGCGGACTGACCTTCATAGAAAACCAGATGATTGGTTTTGAAGACGAAATGAAGTTCCACGCATTGGGGTCTATACCGGAACTGTTTGACGGCAACCCGCCTTTCCATGGCAGAGGAGCTATATCTTTTGCTATAAACGTGGCGGGAATCCTCAGAGCTCTCCGTCTGTTGGATGATTATGAGAAAGAATAAACAAATAGGAAAAAATATATAGAGGAAATGAAAGTATTGATGTTCGGTTGGGAATTCCCTCCTCATATTTTAGGAGGACTGGGTACGGCCAGTTTTGGTCTGACCAAGGGATTGTCTATGCAACCAGATATGGATATCACTTTCTGCTTGCCGAAGCCATGGGGCGACGAAGATCAAAGTTTCTTGAAAATCATTCCTATGGACTGCGTGCCTGTGGTATGGCATGATGTGAATGCGCAGAAGATTACAGAACGTACAAACGGAAGGATTCTCCCGGAACTCTACTATGCGTTGCGTGACAACATCTATGCGGATTTCCGTTATATCCACACTAATGATATAGGTTGCATAGAGTTCTCCGGGCGTTATCCGGACAATCTGTATGAAGAAATCAATAACTACAGTATCGTCGCAGGTGTCATTGCACGTCAGCAGCAATTTGACATCATTCATGCGCATGACTGGCTGACATATCCTGCTGGAATCTACGCAAAGCAGTTGTCGGGCGCACCTCTGGTCATACATGTCCATGCGACAGATTTTGACCGCAGCAGAGGCCATGTCAACCCTGTGGTATATGGCATAGAGAAGGATGGCATGGACCATGCAGACTGTATCATGTGCGTCAGTGAACTGACAAGGCAGACGGTAATCAGTCAATATCATCAGGATCCGAATAAATGCTTTGCGATGCATAACGCCGTATATCCCTTGCCGGAGCATATTCAGGAGATAGTGAGCCGGCGCAAACCTTTTAATGAGAAAAAAGAGAAAGTGGTGACATTCTTAGGGCGAATAACCATGCAAAAAGGTCCTGAGTATTTTGTTGAAGCTGCTAAACTGGTGATAGAGCGTACACGCAATATACGTTTTTGTATGGCTGGAAGCGGTGATATGATGAACGACATGATAGAGCTCGTGGCAAAAAAAGGCATCTCGCACCGTTTTCATTTTCCGGGTTTCATGAAAGGTGACGCAGTGTATGAGGCTTTTCGTGACAGCGATGTATATGTCATGCCGTCAGTATCAGAACCGTTTGGTATTTCGCCGTTGGAAGCTATGCAATGCGGTGTGCCGAGCATCATAAGCAAACAGTCGGGCTGCGGCGAGATATTGGATAAATGTATCAAGACCGATTACTGGGACATCCAGTCTATGGCTGACGCTATGTATGCACTGTGCAAGTACGAATCATTACATAGATATCTCAGCGATGAAGGCAAAAAAGAAGTGGATGCAATCACCTGGGAAAAGGTAGGGCAACGCATCCGTAGCCACTATGACAGATTGTTGGGAGTATAAATAATAAAAATGTAAATTAGTTACAAGACATATGAAAACCATTTGTTTGTATTTTGAGATACATCAAAACATCCATCTGAAGCGCTATCGCTTCTTTGATATCGGCTCAGACCATTACTATTATGACGACTATGAGAATGAGCGTAGCATAGTAGAGACGACCAATAACTCTTATGTCCCGGCCTTGAATACATTGATAGAAATGGCGAATGATAATAAGGGTTTCTTCAAATGTGCCGTTTCATTGTCAGGATGCTCCATAGAATTGTTGGAAATTCATGCGCCACATGTAATAGGTCTTTTGAAAAAACTGATAGACACAGGCTGTTGTGAGGTTGTTGCTGAACCTTATTCACATGGACTGGCTTCGCTGGGCAATGAGTCTGCTTTCCGCGATGAAGTCAAACATTTGTGCGAAAAGGTTGAGGGCTTGTTTGGTGTCAGGCCGACCATATTCCGCAACTCTTGTTCTATATACAGCGATGAGATAGGGCGCTTTGTTTATGAAATGGGATTCAAAGGCATGTTGACAGAGGGTGCAAAGCACGTGTTGGGATGGAAGAGTCCGCATTTTGTATACAACTGTGTGACGGCTCCGTCGCTGAAGTTGCTTTTACGCGATAACCGTTTGTCAGAGGACATTAGTTTCCGTTTCAACGACTATGGATGGTCGGAGTATCCCTTGATGGCAGATAAATACATGGATTGGATATCTCAGACTCCAGAGGAAGAGCAACTGTTTAATCTCTTTATGGAATTGTGTGCGCTGGGTGTTTTCCAACCGTTGTCATCCAATATTCTTGAGTTTTTCAAGGCTATGCCGTTAGAAGCAAAAAAGAGAGGCATTAAGTTTGCTACTCCTTCTGAGGTGTGCAAAAAGATGAAATCTGTTGGGCCGATACATGTTGCAGACCCTATATCATGGGTTGATGAGGAACGTGACGTGAGTCCGTGGCTGGGCAATATCATGCAACAGGAAGCCTACAAAAAATTGTACAGTGTGGCAGACCGGGTGCTGGTGTGCAATGATCGTCGCTTAAAGCAGGATTGGGATTATCTGCAAGCTACTAATAACTTCCGCTTTATGTCAACAAAGCCCGGCTCTGAAAATGCGTATAGGGGTATATACAACACGCCTTATGATGCATTTACCAACTATATGAATATCCTCGGTGATTACATTACACGTGTCAATAACTTGTATCCGGATTTGGAAAACGAGGAGATATCCCCGTTGATGATGACGATACGCAATCAGGAAGATGAACTTAATCGCAAAGACAGAGAGATTGCTCATCTGCAAAAGACGCTGGAATTATTGAAAGGAAAGAAAAAGGATTCAAAATCTGAAGAAAAGAAATCAACGAAGAGAGTACGATCCAAATAACGGTTGTTACAATCATCGGAACAAAAAATAGCATTCTTCGTTTCAGGAGGATGCTATTTGCTTTTTGTATTCTGTTGTTTGCGGAAGTGCTTAATCAGACTGTATGCTGAATAAAGTCCATATTCACCGGCTTTGCTGAGATCTTCAAAACCTTGCTGCGCATTGCCGCTCTCTATATTGAGTAAGCCACGGTTGTAATATGCCTCACCTAAAGAATTGTTTAATTGTATAGCGCTATTGAAATCTTTCAGGGCTTGTTCGTTATCTTTGATTTTGGCGTAGAGGCAGCCACGGTTGTAATAGAGGTATGGACATGTGTCATCTGTCATGATAGCGGCGGTCAGGTCTTGGATAGCGGCTTTGATAAGAATATTGTATTCGTCACTTTTAATATAGCTGATTTCCTTTTTGCCTTTTGCAGATATAGTGGGCTTATGTAAATTCATCTCAGCTTGTCTTACCTTTATTGTTGATCGCAGGAATAAAGCTCCTTCATGGGTGGGGTTATATCGTATTGCACTGTCCAGACTGTTTATCGCATCAATGTAATTTCTTTCTGCGGCAAGATACACGGCGTGATAGAAGTGAAGCTGCGACTGCTCTTTGTGTCTTGACAGTAAGTCAACAATTTTTGCGTCTTCTTTGTGTATGATATCAAAATCAGTCAGATCGGTCTGGGCCTCGCGTGTTGACAGAAATAAGGGATAGTATAGTTCTTTTGTAACATTGATATGCTCTACGAATGCAGCGTAGTTGTAATGGCTGGACAGTCCGTTGTCAACCTTGGTGAATGTAAAAAAGAACATCGGTTGCAGTTCAACAGTGATGTTTCGGTCTTGTATACGTCCCCTATAATCACTGGAATAGAATTTCGCCAAATTGTTTTCGTCATTTTCAGTGACGAGTTTTTTATAGTCATCAATATTTTGCTCTTTTTGTTTTCGTGTGGCTTTGTTGACGGTCTTTTTATTGCCAAAGACTTCATCTAAGCGGGCGATATAGACTTTTCTCTCATCTTCAATGGCATGTTTCTTGTCATTGATGGCGCGATAGCATCTGGCGCGATTCTCGTATCCGGTGATGAAATTAGGATATTGCTCCAGGACAGTGGTGTAATCACGAATGGCAGAATGGTAGTTGCCAGTTATCTCTGACAATGTCGCACGGTTGAACAGTGCCAGACGGTCATTTGGCTCTTTCTTCAAGACGAAATCAAAATCAGTGATGGCAGCATTGTTCTCACCAACCTGCATGCGCAACAGCCCTCGATTGTAATGTCCCAGATAATTTTCTGGGTCAATGTCCAATGCAATGTCGTAGTCATCCATTGCACCTCGCAGGTTGTTTTGCTTGTAACGTGCAAGTGCTCTGTTGATATAGAAACCGGATTCTTTAGGTTTTTGAAGGATAGCTTTGTCGTATGCCGCTTCTGATTCGGCGAAGAAGTCGCGTTGAAGCAGCAATTGTGCTTTGGCGGACCAGGCATCCACTTCGTGAGGACTGATTTCCAGAGCTTTGTCCAATAATGTGTCTGCTGATGCCGTGTCTTTGCACTGTATGGCAATTTGTGCTTTTAGTATGTAGCAGCGTGGGTAATCGGGCCATTTGCTTATCATGGTGTCCAGCATCATGTCAGCGGTGTGCAGACTATCCAGTTGTGTCTCACAGAGCACCATGTTGGACCATATGTCCCGATTCTCAACTTCCATGCTGATGAGTTTCCGGTAATCCTGAACGGCTTTGCCGTATTGCTCTGTCATGATGTAGTTGATGGCGCGCAGTTTGTAAGTTTCATCAATGAAGGGATCACGCTCCAGAGATGCGTTGCAGTCTTCTATAGAGCCGATATAGTCTTCAAGATAGTATTTTGCGATAGCCCTGTAGAGGTATGGCTCGTATAGATAAGGTTTGGCTTGTATAGCTTGATTGAAATATTGGATAGAGAGTGCATAATCCTCATAATAGAGCGCATTGCGTCCTATAGTTATTACACCGTCTGTGTTGGTCTGTGCAGAAAACGGCAACGACAGTGATACGAAAACAATCAGACTGAGGAGGTGTCTCACTTTTTCTTGACAGTCTTGACTTTATATGAGCATCGTGCTTTCCCTTTCAGGAAATTGTTGATTTTGCTGAAATTCATTTTGCGGCGGAACGGTGAGATTTTTTCTATGAAGACGTGACCGTCAAGATGGTCAAATTCATGTTGCATGACGCGTGCCAGGTAGCCTTCAACCCATTCGTCGTGATAATTGAAATCATCATCGTAGTATGTTACACGGATTTTGCTGGGACGTGTCACATCTTCAGATATGCCCGGCAGACTGAGGCAACCCTCGCTGAGTGTTTCTGTTTCTTCGCTTACTTCAACAATATGTGCATTGTAAAATGCGTGACGATAGTCTTTGTATTCCGGCATGTCTTCAGAGATGATGTCCAGGTCTATGACAACGACACGGAGAGCTTTGCCGACTTGTGGCGCCGCTAATCCCACGCCGCCAGAATGAGTCAGTGTGTCGTACATGTCACGTGTGAATGTCAGCAAGTTCTCTTTGTCCGTAATGTCAACATCTTCGCAGACTTGGCGAAGGACGGGCTGACCGTAGATGTAAATAGGTAATATCATCTTTTAATAATTCTGTAATTGTTATTTTAGGTTCTTTTTGCGTTCCATATATGATTGGAGTATAATTGTCGCACTGATTTCGTCCACCAGAGCTTTGTCTTGTCTGTGTTTCTTGCTGATGCCACTGTCCAGCATAGTGCGGTGGGCGAGGACGGAAGTGAATCGCTCGTCATATTCCTCAATGGGGATAGAGGGAAATTCGTTTCTGAATTTTTGAATAAAGGATATTATCCGCCCGGCGTTTTCTGAAAGTGTTCCCCGCATGGTCTTGGGCATACCGATGATGATGCGATCTACGTTCTCCTGAGTGGTGTATTGCTTGAGGAAGGCCATAAGGTCCACAGTACGTACAGTCTGCAATCCTCCTGCAATGATTTGCGAAGGATCTGTGACAGCGATACCTGTACGCTTTGAACCGTAGTCTATAGCTAAAATTCTCCCCATTTGTATCTTTTATAAAATACAAAAATACAATTTTTGTGCCTAAAACAGGGTTTTGCTAACAATAAACTTCTGAATAGATGTGTCAGCGTATCAGTTTAAGTACAGTAAACACGCTCTTTATCAGTCTGAATGTATAGCTGGCGGTAGAGAAGGTGTTAAACAGCGACCTTATGGGTGTTTGCGGTGTTATGCTGTTTCTGTGTCGCAACGGACTTGTCAGCGCGTCAGAATAGATTTGTATCAGCTCTTGCTCTTTGCGGATATTTTCTAATATCTCTTCTTTCTGGCGGCGCAACTCTCCAAAGACAGAGTTGTCTGTGTTAGATGTCTTCCTCATGTTCTTCGTTTTTTGGGTCATCCAACAGGATGTCGGAGAAAAATTGTGTCAGTGGGTTGACTATCCATCTGTCTCGCATCAGGTAAAGCATAATGCACAATATGATAAACAGGCAGGTGACTATGCCGTATGCTATCCATGCGCTTCCGGTCCATGTCTCAATAACCGCTGCGACAGTCAGTGCGAGAAAGATGACTGCGATGATGCCTATCACGAATATGATAGCGCCTAATATCAGTGCGGTGAGAAGGATAGTCAGTTTCTCTGTCAGGTCCAGTTTGATATATTTCTTCTGATACCCCAGGTAACGCTTGACTGAGGCTACCAGTTGAGCCATTATGTCTGATGTGGAGTCTATTGATGCCATTGTCCGGAAATGTGATATGCCAAATTTTACATCTGGGGGATATTGTCCTCCCAGATGTAAAACTAATGTGATTAAAGTTGGTTTAGTCTTGTGTCTTCAACTCGTCTGTGATATCATCAACGAGGTTCTCCATCTCCTTTCGGTTGAGCTTGATACCTCTTGCCTTGATGGCTTCGGCGATGCGCGCACGTACTTCTGAACCTTTCTCCGGAGTGAAGAGAACACCAACTGCCAAACCAATAACTACGCCGCCTAATACAGCAGCAAAAACATTTACACCATTTCTCATAATCTGATTATTTAATTTCCAATGTCAAACTTACGTATTTTTTTTCAACCGACATCATAAGGTTTGAAAAAAATAGAAAAAGTTTTTTAATTATTCGTTAATTTCAGTGTGTTTGATATTTTTTTTACCGAAAAGTACCTTCTATGTAAAGTGGAAATTGTAAATTTGTACAAAATAAAGAACCAAATAATTTTAACTAAAAATAAAATGTATCGTATTTCAATTTTAGCACTCGCATTTGTCGCAGTTGCTTTTATGACTTC
>AUXO010733414.1_pt1 | contig 14256 bp, 17 predicted proteins | sample 768731 | NCBI WGS metagenome assembly AUXO01 (sample SAMN02715735, study PRJNA202380) | gut metagenome | biome: sheep rumen | host: Ovis aries | place: New Zealand: Palmerston North | reverse complement strand
ACTTTTTTTAGTCTATCATTACGACCATTATAAGAAATACTAAACGAACAATTTATAGTTGGGTAAAATCCAAAAATAGAAGAATATATATTCTTCTCATCATCAAGATGTGTTCTCATAACGGTCGTGTTTTCTATAGTTTTATCCGTGCCGTATAATTTAAATATTTTTCCCATTTGTAAATTTTAATCTTTTTTTTATACTAAATGACTTAATGTATCTACCATATCACTTCTTTCAAAAAGTTTCATCTTATTATAATTAGCATCGATTTTGAACTTAGTATCACGACCCTCACCCTCACGTATTTTCAATATCTTCAAATAATAAAACGGAACACAAGTACCATCTTCATCTTCATTTCCAACACCCATTCTCATATCATCTGTCTGTATGATACCGAAACAAGTATCAACCGTATGTAGAAGACCCATAGATTCGGCAACATCTTCCATATTGATATCAGAACCATTTAGGGCACTACGACCACACTGTGTGGCGGTAATAATTGAAAGGTTATACTTTACTGCAATACCCCTCAAATCTTCTGCTATCTGTTTGATTTTGAGATATGTGCTCTCACTATTTGGAAGACGGTAGTTTGACATAATGTTGATATAGTCAATGATGACCACATCAACCTTGAACTTCTGTGTTTCCTCTACTTCCTTGATATATCTCTCAACATCCAACACGGTACCTTGTCCGGTAGGGAACTCTTTGATAAAAAGTTTTCCGAGTGGCATTATCGAACTCATTGAAAGATTATTTAGTTTTTTTCTTACCTTGTTCGAATCTTCCACTATAGAATCATAATCTTCCAATGTTATATCAAAAAGGTTTGCACCGATTCTTCTTGTAACCTTTGCTGCCGACATCTCACAAGTAATGTAAAGAACATTTTTTCCTTTACGGACAAACTCAGCAGCATCATTACAAAGGAACACAGACTTACCGGCATTTGTTGCACCGATATAGCACGTAAGTGTTTTAAGGTCGAGACCACCTTTAGAAATCTTATTAAAATATTCCCAAGTGTATGGTATCTTATAATCTTTTACTGATTTATGAGAATCAACGTCAAAGAAATTACTACCCAAATCTGTATCGAAAGAAATCAATGAAGTATCGGCGACCATACCCGTGGCTTTATGAACCACATCGACAACATTGTCAAGTGTAATATCGGTTGTCTTAACGTATGTTACTGCCTTAACTATATTGACATTCAAAGCTCTCCATTGTATCCACCCCTCAGTAGTACCTTTTAACCACTCGTCGTCGTATGAACCTATCTCAACATCATATATAGAACGAATGGTTTCAACCGATATTTTCTTATCGTCATCTTTCAAAAGTGAAATCATCTGCTCACAAGACGGAGATTCTTTATACTCTTTGAAGAAATTTTTGGAAGTAAGTGCAACATACTGAATATCCTCATTGGTAAAGAAATCACCACCTATCGAAAGAAGATAGTTCGGATGTTTCAACATGTAAGCAAATATGACTTTCTCCTGTTGTATGCTCGACTTTAATCCCATATCGTTTTCACAATTTTATATGAACTACCACTTTTTTCTATAAACCCTTCACCAAGTAAAGTGTTTATTATTTTATCTATTCTATTATTAACCAATTCATCGTCTGTTTCATTGGAGAAATATCTATTTTTAATTTTATCCCTTGAAAACAACTTATCATCCAATGAAATTGTACATGAGTCATAAAGTACATCCAATGGGGTGGGATAACCGAATAAAGTCTTATTTATTCCAGTTATATATCTTACTTGTATTTTATTTTTGTCTAATTCTCTCATATAACTAAAATATAACAAAAAAGGTGGAGATTATCCACCTTTTAACAAAATATTATTCCTCTATGAGTTGTGTTTTGATTTGGTCATCAATGGTTTCTTCTTCCTCCTCAAACAAATCATCTATTTTTACACCGTCTGCATACTTGAATTCCTCTTGTATGTATCTGTCGAGTCTTTCAAGTCTTTCCTTGGTAAATGCCTTTGATGTGAAAAGTTCCTTTGGTGTGATTGTCTCACCGTTGTCAAGACAATAGTTTCTTGAAGTTTCACTTGGAACGAAGTACAAAACCTCACCGTCTTTCTTTTCAACACGGATGTACTCATCATTTGGTGACTTATTGTATTCTTTTTCTGTGATAAATTTCCCTTTTTGAATACCACATCTCTCAAATGAGATATATTCCTCAAGACCGACATATGGGTTCATACCAGAAACATAGGATATATAAAATTTAACAGTTGTTGGTTTACAGAACCTGTTCTTTTCCGGTTTTGCTGTAACAATGATGCCAGTCTGCAAATTGTCAGAACCCTCCTTGAGTTTTGCCTTTGTCAAATTAAGTATTATTGATGCACCATACACCATACCAGAATTATGGTTCACAACACCATTTTCTGTTACATAATGTTGGACATCTTCAACAGTAAGGTCATAAACATCAGTACAGCAGTTTTCTTTTACACTTTTTACTTTTAATGTCTTCAATTGCATATTCTATATCTTTTATTATTTTTTCAATATTGTTGTTTTTAAAATATTTGTCACCGATACGAATTATTCCAATAATATCTTTTCTTTTTGATAGAATAATATTATCTCTTATTTCATCATATTCAATATCATGCCAAAAATTACCATCATATTCAAACAATATTATATTGTTTTCAAATTCAATATAACCATCGGTAAGGACATATTGTTTTCCATATTTTGAATATAATTCTGTATTTTGTACATTTATTCCTAAATGCAAATGTTTCAAACCACATAAATGTTTTGAAATTTCATTAAAGAAACACAACTCCTCTTTGGATTCATAACCTAAATTTTTCTTCCAGTATTTTTCCGGATTTAATCTGTATAATTCTTTTTGTCTTTCTGATTGTTTCTTAATTGCAGATTCATACTCATCATCACTTTTATAATTTTCACGACACATTCCGTTTAACTTGTGAACTTGAAATATAGCATCATCCTCTGAAAATCCATTTTCAATCCAATATTGTTTTGACCACTTACATTTTTTCAGTCTTTCTTTGTATGAATATTTCTTAATCATTTTATCGGAACGTTCTTTTTGTATTTTTTTAATTGTTTCTATATATTCCGATTCCGAAACACCCTTATCAATATAATACTCCTTACATAATGGCGACCTTTTTCTCTGTTCAAAACTTATTTTTTCATATATTTCTTCACAATTTTCCCAACCCATTGATTTCCAATAATCTGTTGACAACACAGATGATGATTTTCCACACCTCAAAGATTTTAGGTATTTGCTAATATCATCAAATTTATTCCTAATTCTATTTGACTTTGTGTTTAGAAAAACCTCATAGCATTTTTGAACAAGAGATTCATTGTTTTCATTTATGTTTGGAAAACTTTGTTTTAGAAATGATTTGAATATTTCAATACAATATATATCCGATACCCTATACTTCATTGTTTTTCATATTTTTTATTATTTATGAAAAAAGCAGAGTGGTGGATATGGTATCACAATTTCTTTATCTCATTCCCTTCAACCAAATCGGAAGCCTTTATCCATTTTGAATCATCCAATATATCATCAAAATTTTCACCTATAAAGAATCTATGGTCTTTTGAACAAGTAATTTTACTTCCATCTTCAAACTCTATATCCAATGTGTCTTTTTTAAATCTCCACGTGTTCATAATTTCTTTGTCACCAACAATCGTCTTCACTTTGTCACCAACACGGATGTCTTCTATATTCTTTAATTCGCCATTTGACATAATAACTTTTGAACCACCAACTAAACATCCTCCAGATTGTACGGATGTTGGTATATATGTGTTTGTTGATTCATATACGTGGTTTGACAATGCCATTGTTGCACCGATAATACCCATCTTCATAGAAACAATTCTGAACAAAGACCTTAATTTCTTTGCTTTTGTCATATCCGCTTTGTCACTCCCTGATTTTGCATCATCAATTTCCTTTTCTGTTGGGAGTCCACCTAATGAATCAAGAACAAAAAACACTTTTGGAATTTCCATACCAGATTCTTTCTTTTCAATAAGAAGTTCTATAATCTGTGTAATTGATGTTCTAAATTCCTCAACACTTGTCACTGGTTCATATCTGAATTTTTCCGGATTGATACCAAATTGAATTAACATCTTTTTTTCAACAGCATTCTCAGAATCATACCAAATAACAAAATATTCCTTTTCTATCGCCTCTCTTGCAATATTAAGAAGTAAATATGTTTTTCCAACACCACTAACACCAGACAATGCCGTTATTCTATTATTTGGAATACCACCAAAAATACTTCCAGATAAACTTGCATTACAAGCATAATTACCAACTGGAATATAATCGGTAATTTCTGATACTCCAGCATCTTCCGACATCAAACCACCCCATTTTGAGTTTTTTGACATTTCTTTGTTCAAATCACTAAAACTAAAAATTCCACTTTGTTTAGCCATATACTATAAAATTTATTTTGTTGTACTCTAAATATAACAAAAAATATGTCAGGTTTCATAAATATTTTAAACACAAAATTTTTGTAATGATTGATGAAAAATTACCAAAGAAAATAACACTCAATGATATTTTAAATCGTAAAAGATGGATATTGGAACTTGTCGATAAATTCGGAATGGATATACCCGATGATATAGATGGTCACGATTTCAAGAAAGTTTGGAACAGATGGGTAGATAAAGGTGGTGAATCCAACTATTACTTTGCAGAAGAATTAAGAAAAGGATTGAACAAATACCTTATAGAAAAAAATAAAGAAGTGAATGAGTGTGGTGTTCAAGGTGGTGCAACACCGGCAAATGTCGGTGGAATGGGTGACATAGTTTTACCAGGTGGTGAACCAGGTAGCGGTTCACCTGGTTCAGGTGACATTCCTTTACCATCTCCAACAGGAAAAGTGTATACACAAGTTCAACCATTTGACCAATTTATAAAGAAAAATTGGAAAAATAAGAAAATGAAAAAATCAAAAAGAAAACGTAGATTGGAAAAAAACAGTGATGCAGAACATACACCAAATGATTCTGTATATGATTATGTTGATGATTTTAGAACATATATACAAAGAACACATAATGAAATACTATGGGTATATTAAAAACTATAACCGATGAATATTTCGGTAATATGGTAAGAAAAGAAGATGAAATAAACATAGATGGTATCGATGTTGAAATAGTTTCTTTCACAGATAATAATAAAAAATTTCATAGAAGAGGTTATAAACCTAAAGATAGAAATAATTTGAAAAAATTATTGGAAAGAATGATTGAAGTGAGGGGAGATGAGGGTGATTTCAACGATATAGATACTTCAGATATTACAACTATGGAATTGCTATTTATAGAAAATAAAACTTTCAACGGTGACATAACAGGTTGGGACGTATCAAAAGTTAAAGATATGAGTTTTATGTTTGATGATGCCACATCATTCAACCAACCTATTGGTAATTGGAATGTATCAAAAGTTAAAGATATGAGTTATATGTTTAAAGGTGCTACATCATTCAATCAACCTATTAATAATTGGAAAGTATTAAAAGCTATAAATTTGAGTGGTATGTTTGAAGATGCAACATCATTCAATCAACCTATTGATAATTGGAAAGTAAGTAGTGTTAGATATATGAATCATATGTTTTATAATGCTACATCGTTTAATCAACCTATTGGTAATTGGGAAATATCAGAAGTTGAAAATATGAATTATATGTTTTATAATGCTGCATCATACAATCAAGATTTATCAAAATGGAATTTAAATGGAAATGAAGCAACGAATATATTTATTAGTTGTCCTATCAAAGACGAATACAAACCTAAAATGAAATAAAGAGTGATTATTAAATCATTCTTTATTTTTTTTCATAAATACTATAAATATATAAAATATAATAACATGGATTATACTAATAAAGGATATTCCCCATTGAACGAAAGTAAAAAAGCAGACGATATTCAAATTGTTTTTTTGAGTTCTAGAGCAGAAAAAACAACAAAAAGTTCAAATTCAATGTTTTTCTTTGAAGATGCTGCAAAGAAAGCCGGCCTTAAAATGATAACAATAGACCCAAGTTCATCTACTATAAAGAGAAACAGTGAGGATTCATATACGGTTGTGGAAGACAATGGTGGTAAAAAAACTTATGTTTTGAAACCATCAAATACAATTATTGTTCCAAGACGTACTGTTTTGAAAAACAGTGAGTCGAAAGAATTTATACAAGACTTGCAGACTTATGGATTTTTCTGTTTGAACACACTCGACTCAATAGAGACTTGTGAAGATAAGTTTTTGACATATAAAAAACTAAAAAACGCTGGTGTTCCAACACCAAAGACAACCGTTATTACATCATCTTCAATGAATAAACTCGATGACAAGATAGACAATATCGGAGGAAAGTTCCCAATTGTTTGTAAGATTCTGAATGGGACACAAGGTGTAGGTGTATTTATCATCGACTCAAAGATGAGTCTTCGTTCCACTCTACAAACTATGTTCAAACTATCCCCAAAGTCTGACATCATTCTTCAGGAGAAGATTGATTCAGATTATGATTTGAGGGTTCATGTTATGTATAATGGATTTGAAAGAATGACATCGGGACTAGATGGTTTTGAAATCATTGGTTGTATGAAAAGAAACCAGCTTGCTGGTGACTTCAGAAGTAACTATTCACTCGGTTCAACTGCTGAAAAAGGAACTCTTACACCGGAACAGGAAAAGATTGCAAAGATGGCTGCCAAGGCAACTGGATGTAGATGGTGTGGTGTTGATTTGATTGTTTCAGCAACAACAAAACAACCTTATGTCATCGAAGTCAATTCATCACCAGGAACAAAAGGTATCACTACAGCAGCAGGTGACGATGTTGTCGGAACACTCTTCAATATGTTCAAAGACTTCAAATACACCAAGTATGAGTCAGAACAAATCGGTAGTTATGAAACAATAACCATCAAGGATATTTCGAAAGAAACATCTGCTCTTGATACTGCAATAAAATTTGACGACAACAAGACATTCACAGAACTTGAGTGCTCGTCGGTCAATGCAAAAGATGAAGACGTTTCATTTGTTTTCAATGGAGTCACCTATAACCGTGAATTGGTTGGTTTGAAGAAAAACGACCCAATGGTTGAACTCAACTTGAAATTTAACGGAACTGTTTATAAGAATGAACTCGTTGTGTTGAAACAAGTCAACGACAATATTAATAAGAATCATATGGTTGGTGGTACAAAACTTATCAATCGTGTAGCAAACAACGCTGTCATTATAGATAAACCTTTCTATCTGACAGACAACACGACAAACTTCGATGTACCTAAAAAAACGGTGGAAGAAGGTCTTTTGACAGAGGGTAAAAACTGGGTGTTCAAAGTCAACGATGAAGAAATTAAACTTGCTGGTTTAAGACAAGTTATTAAATCTTTTGTCGATGGAACAAGGAATAAATATTCAAGAGGAAAATGGTCGATTGAAGCAGAAGATTCCAATAATTGGGAACTTATGTACAATGAACAAAAGTTCATCGAATGTAAGGATGCAGAGATAAAGTTCAAACACAATTACATGCCGTATAATTTGGCATGTAAAATCTCCGGTGTAATTGAATCAATCATAGAAGGTGCCATTGTCGATATGAGTGTATATCCAGAAACAAAAGAAGTGTAAAAGATAGAATAAGACTCATAAAACAAAAATAGAAGTTAATTGAAATTAACTTCTATTTTTTCATAAATATAATATGGGATGCAACTGTAACAAAAACGATTCTATACCACTTTCAGTTAAGAAGGAAAAAAGAAGAAAACTGAAAGAAAAAATATCAGATATAAAACAACTTTGGAAAGAAAGTGAGACAACTGGATTGTCTGGTAGTGCTACCGTAACAAAAGACGAATTAGGATTTAAATAAAGGAATAAAAAAATGCAACAAATAAAATCATTCGACGAATTTATAAACAACGTCACAGAATCTAAAACCGATTCAAAAAAAGAAATCGCTGGATTCAAGGAGGCAATTGAAATTGTAGGTCTCGGAACAATCAAGGCAAAACTTGATACCGGAAACACAACAAAATACAACGCTCTAATAGTTCAAGACTATTTCGAAAAAGATGGAAAAGTAAAATTTAATTTCAACGGTAAGGACTTGGAGTATGATGTCGAGAAACATGTAAGAATATGGCACCACGGAAAATCAACTGAACGTCCAATTATCAAAGTTGATTTGATTTTCAATGGAAAAAAGTACAAAGACGAACTCATTGATTTAAAAATTTCAGATTTGACCGGTACAAAGAACTATAGATGTCGTATGTTGATATGTAAAAAATTTATGGAAGAGGCAAATATTATCATAGACCCGTCCAAAGAATTTAACATCACTAAAAAACATCAAATTGACAAACCAAGAAAAAAGAAAGTCAATGAATCAAAAGATAGTGAAAACCAAGTAATAATGAGTACAAACAAAAACTTGGACGCTACTGACATTGATTTCATACTCGGTGGAAAAACCATTGGTGGTGCAATTCTGACAAATCAATATATTGATGGAATAATAAGTGAATATAAAGACTCTGTGGATGATTTCGACGAAAGCATATTCAGAAAATTTGACGACAATGAAAAACTATATAACCTTGAAGACTTTTGGATAAACAGAGAATATCGAGGAAAAGGTTATTCAAAATTGTGTCTAGAAAAATTGATGGAAAAATATGGTGATAAACAAATGGTATTGAGAGCGTTTCCTGATGGTGGAGTAGATGAAGACACTCTTGTGAAGATATATAGCAGATATGGTTTTGTAGTGCTTCAACCAACAAAATCTGATGGAACGATAATGGGTAAATATAAAAATAAAAAAGAGTGAGGTTTTCCCCACTCTTTTTTTTTATTTTACTCTTCTTATTCACATTCATCACTCCAATCACAATCAAGTGCTTCATTAATATAAGTAAATGTTGAAAAATCAGCAAATTTACTCTCTGATACATGAGTTGGTGTAAATTTAGCATGTTCATCGATAACACCCAAAAATCTTTCTTCTGCAAAACATCTGAATGACATCTTTTCTATATCAAAATAGGTGACAAAACCTTCTCTTGCAGGTCTTTTTGTTCCAGAAGATGAAGTTGATGGACCAAGTACTCTTGCAATTATATCTCTATTTCTTGTTCCGTATGCAACTCTTATTGAACCATCCTTTTTCTCAAATTTAAACGAGACAATATCTGCTCTTAGCATTTCTATAAATGTTGAAATTGGAACCATTTTTGGTTTTACTGCCATTGTAGTAGTTTTGATTTCACCAGTAGGAGTCTCAACAACACCCTTTGACACCCTAATCTCACCACTAGGAAGTTCAACGACACCTTCCGGTGTATCAATTTCTTCTTTGGTTTCTTCGGTTTTTGTTGTCTCGGGATTATCACTTTCCCAGTTATACCCCTCTTTAATCAATTTGTCCCATAATTTATCGAAATAACTATATGCTTCAGACGATGCTTCGGATGGCCATGTTCTTCTAACATCATCCAAATTCATCAATACAGTATTGAATGGATTTTCTTCACGGAATCCCTCTGTAGAACCGTCCCATGATTCATTTACTTTTTTCATAAACATTTTAAATTATATATTATTTATGAAAAATAATGTTATTCATTATATTGTCACTTAATTTTTGAATATATCTAATTTCATATGAACCGTCGTCTTTCAACCAGATAAGTCTTCTGTCGATGATTTTCAAACCGACACTTTCAAACATTTTCTGATATAAATTGAACTGAAGTGTATAATGTGACAACGCCGTGTCTTGAAAATCACCCATAGGTGGTTTCATTCTGATATCGTTTCTGACTGTGAAATCTTTTTCAAGTTCCTTGTTTGTTTTCCAGTCTCCTATAACAAAACCACTCTCTTCAGGAAATATTTGGTTTTCTTCATAGAAAAGAATATCGGCTGTACCACATATCGGAAGTACATTATCCATATATTTTGTAGAAAGTTTAAACTCAGCACCAATCACATATAATCGTTTACATGGGTCGAAGTTCATTTCATTGTAGAATTTCACAATAGCTTCCTCTTTCGGATATGTCGGAAGAAGGACTTTGTATTCTTCATCCCATTGTTTCTTGTTTGATTCACAGATAAGTTCAGGATGACCAGCCATAACATTTGTATAACTCTCTCCAAACTCATGTGTCCTAGAACCAGATATTGTTGATTTACGATTCAACAACCTCCAATTTCTTAAAACATCATATTGTGTCAAACCAACTTTCTCTGCATATGCTCTCGATTTTGCATCCTCATCAAATGGTTGCTCATATTTCTTGATGATATTGGAAACTGGAGTGTACTCTTTTTTGTCGATGAAATATTGATGACTCTCTTCAATGAAATTGATGTCACCAAATTTTTCATTCAACAACTCTCTTGTTTCTTCTATAATTTTCATATTTTTCCTATTACCATTTCTTTACTTATAACAACATATTCAATATCATCCACTTTGATGTATAACCCACCCATATCACAGAAAGCGATATGGTCTCCGACATGATATTCATCATTAGGAACACCAATGCTGTCTATTATACCGGTATATGGTGGTGGAATTTCCATTATATTTTCAGATTTCAATGGTTCTGGAAGGATTATCCCACCTGCAGATTTATATTCGCCATGGTCTTTAATAACCATCATTACATCATTTACTGCAACAAGTCTCATAGTTTTTCTTTATAGTTTGTATATAATTCCATCACTGTGTCGAATCTCTTTCCCTCAACATCGTTGTCTTTAAGCCATTCCTCTATATATTGTTCTTGTGTCTTTTTGTCAACAGAATTTTCATCTTCATTCAACAATACAATATCTTCGTTATTTTCAGAATGTATGTTAAACTCTTTGAAGACTCCGTTCAACTCATTCATCAAATCATCAAACTTACATTGTATGACATCATTTCCGTTAATGTGCAAATCAACAAAACAATTTTTCCACATATCCTTTAATTCACCAACAGTCTTATCAAGTATCTCATATATAGAAAATTTTTTAAATTTTGGTGAATATGTATTTTCAAAAAATGTTATTTCACCCGTCTTTACATCAAGTACGGTTATTCCGTTCATACCATCCATCTCACCACGTGTCATCTGATACGGTGTTCCGACATAATGAACATTTTTCATATCTTGTTTCTTATGAATATGACCTGCATATACTACAGATTTCTTAAAATCTTTTGAGTCTATTGAATTACTTGACATTGACTTTATACCACTTTTGTTCAATTGACAACCGGCAACATCTAAATGTCCAAAGATATAATCGACATCGACTGACTCCAATAATTTTCTCTCGCTTTCTAATTCGTTAATCCAAGGGTTAAAAAGAACACTTTTTCCACTTATGACCTCAACCTCTGGTTTCTTATATACCGTAACATTTGGTATATTCTCCAACATTCTTATTGATGTGATGTCATTTGACGATTTATTGTAAATATCATGGTTTCCGACTATAATACGAATATCATCAAATATTTTAGACAAACTATTGAATATATCAATCGTTCTGCACATCGTATTAAGACCGACTGTACTTCTATTATCAAATACATCACCAAGATGGACAAGTATATCACCGTCCTTATGTTCTTTCTTCATCAAAGGTATAACGACATCATTGAAATATCCTGTAAAATCGTTTAACCAATTCTCATTGTCGTTTTTCACACCAAAATGTGTGTCTGCTAAAAACCATATTCTACTCATATTTAAAATATAACAAAAATAAAAAAGGTGTGATTCTTTTTTCACACCTTTCTAAAAAAACAATATGAACTTTTACGATATTAAGAAAACATAATTGGACCAATGACAACACTTGTTTTTACACAATTTTCTTCATCAAACGAAGAGAACTTAATTCTGTTACTATGAAACTCAATAGTATACATCTTGTCATTGTCAATATACGAAAAATGCTGCTTATTGAAGCAACCAAGGAACGAATCACTTCCACTGAAGTTTTCATAACCAATATTGGTTAATCTTTTGTTATATACCTTTTCATAATTTACAAACTCCTTAAATGCATCTTCATCACCTTCACGATAACGATTGATGATTTCGTTTATCTCGGAACGAACATTTTCGTCGGTAGGTTCAATCTCGGAAACAAACACATCATCACCATTTTTATAGAAGAATACACGAGCAAACTCCTTATATAGACTGAAAAGGTTTTGTATATACTTAAACTCATTCTCATTGATATCAATAGAGAACTGTAAATTTGACGTATTGTCGAAAACGTTTTTCTTTTTGTCTTCCTCCATTGTAAGGAAATCAACAGCCTCTGGGTCTGCACAAACAACATTCAACTCGAATCCGTCTGTGTGAATTGACATCTTCTTTGCAAAGTTGTTGTCCTCAACATAGAATGTGATATTGACATTTTCGGAGCCAATGAGTGGAAGGGCGGAGATAATCTTACTAGCATCACTAAACTGAATCTTCACACACTCATCATCACACTCGTTTTCATAACTTTCACAAATCTTTTCTAAATCTGACTCAACAGCCTTGACGGCGGTTTTTTGTTTGTTATAGGCAATAGATTCATACTCACTACCCCTAACTGTGACGAACATCATTCTGTCCATACTCGAACTTCTCTTGACGAGATTAAGGAAACGCTTGGTCTCCACATTTTTTAATGAAATCTTTCTCATAAAATAAAACTGAATTAAAAATTAACTTCTTGAATTAAATATAACAAAAAATTACAACAATTGTAACATTTTTTTTCATTTTTTTCAATAATTGTGATACAATTCTCGTTATATTCTAACATATACTAAATATAACAAAAAAGGATAAACCTCCTTTTAATTACCACAAACCATTATCATAATTTAAGTAAAGACTCTCATATACAATTGCATTTTTATCTTTACCGATTGTTCTCTTGAAAGATGAGTTTCCACTTTTAATATAAAGATGTCTTCTATAACAGTTTTCGGGAACGGAATATGTATTGTCAATATCTCCGGATTTCCCATTAAATGAAAGTGCAAACTTCACATTCTTTTTTGAAACATCTTCAAGGAAAACAAAAAAAGACTTGAAGTTTATCCCTCCGAAATAATACATTCCCTTTGTGTTGAAATACGGTGGGTCCATATAAATGAAATCACCTTTCTTTATCTCACCGAGTATTTCTTCATAGGAACGATGTACAAACTCGACGTTGTTTTTTCTCAATTTGTCACTCCACTCATTTAATATGGGTTTCAACAATTCTGGTTTTATTCCATTTCTTGTTATGTGAAAACTATTGTTGAACTCACCCATCTGATTATATCTCGGCATACCGTTTGTGGTTGTTCTCATTATGAAGAAAAACACAAGTGGGTCGTGGTTCTCGTTGTATATCTTCCTTTGTTCCTCAAAAAATTTCCTCTTACGGTCTATATCGTTGTCTTTGTTCAACTCTTCCCACAATTTCACATAAGACTCATATATCTCATCCGGTGAATGCTTTACTTTTTTCCACAATTCAATAAGGTCTTGGTTTATGTCAGAACACACATATCTCTTCACAAATATTCCAGAGTTAATCAAACCCATAAGCATCGAACAACCACCACAGAAAGGTTCGTAGTATGTGTCGATTGTCTGTGGGAAATACTGAAGTATTTCCTCACACTGACTTCTCTTGGAACCACTCCATTTTATAACCGGTTGAAATTTCACCATTCTAAAAAAGTTTTATTGTATTTTTCACTGTCCCAACAGTCACCATTAAATAACCTCGTACTCACCATTCAAATATAAGTATTCTACTTTACATTTTTCACAAGTTTCCCATTTAAGCCATTCGAGTGCATTTTCAAGCGTGTCAAATTCAACATAGTCACTCCATTCACCGATATGTCCAAAATAATGCCACCAACTCCACCAATGCTTATGTTGTGGGAAATAAGTAACCGAAATCTTTCCGTCGATTCCCTTTGATTCTACTTTCTTAATTCTATATTTCATCTTAAAACAATGTTTCGTTATTAAGTAATTCTATTATTCTAACATTTGCAATCTTGAAATATTTCTCCTCAATCTCAAACCCTATGAATTTTCTGTTTGT
>AUXO016834338.1_pt1 | contig 14257 bp, 15 predicted proteins | sample 768731 | NCBI WGS metagenome assembly AUXO01 (sample SAMN02715735, study PRJNA202380) | gut metagenome | biome: sheep rumen | host: Ovis aries | place: New Zealand: Palmerston North | reverse complement strand
AAAAAAAGAGAACCGAAGTTCTCTTTTAGATTATCCAACGTGAACGTAACACTGTAAAGCTTGTGAACAGTTTACAGAGGATACAGCGGTTGTTCCTCCGTTCCATCCACCATGTACAGCCTGTCCGTTACCGATATAAACAGCCACGTGTCCGGAGTAAACAATGATATCTCCCGGAACCGGGTTGCTGGTAACTGTACCCAGACTTGTGTATTCTGACGGCCATCCATGGAAGTTAATTCCGGCAGCAGCCAGAGAATTCGTTACTAACATTGTACAGTCTTGTGCATTTCCCAGCTGAGACATGGCAGCGGATGCGATTGTCGAACTGATATTCGAATTTGTAGGAACAGACACCGTTGATGTTGTCGCTGTAGGGGAGGCTGCGACCTGCGTACTCGGTGTAACTGTCTCTACCGGCTGCGTATATGGATCATAAGCTGCGGTCTGTTCCGTGGTTGTCTGCACCGCAGGCTGTTCCACATTGGCCGGCTCTGTTGTCTGTACTGCTTCTGTCTGTTGCTGTTGTTCTAATTGAGCAATCTGCTGCAGCTGTGCCTGGTAATTAGCTTCCTGCTGCGCATTGTATTCCGCAATCTGCTGTAACTGCAGTTCGTAGTTTGCCTGTGCTTCCGCTTCCTGCTGTGCGCGGAGTGCCTCGGCTTCAATTTCGGCTTGTGTTGTGGTAATCACACCATTTTCATCCGTGTAATAACCATCTTCACCATTCGCATTGACAATCGGGGATCCATTGGCATCCAGCCAATAATTCTGTCCGTCGATCGTTTGCATTCCCGTCAATAATTCACCGGTTTCCGAATAGAATACGATTTTGTCTCCATCTTTCACTTTTCCACTACGGAAGCTTCCATCTTCACCAAAATGATACTCTTTTCCGTCAATCGTGAAAGTACCGGTTACCAGTTTTCCATCTTCATCAAAATAATACTTTTTGCCATCAATTTCCTGCCATCCGGTCTTCACTTCGCCGTTCTTGTCAACGAAGTATTTTTTACCGTTGTCATTGACCCATTGATTTTTCTGTGCAAATCCCTGCTCATTGTAGTAAGCATGTGTCTGATCATCCCAGCCCTGTAACAACTGGCCGTCTTTCTGGAAATTGTACTTTGTACCTGAAATTTCCATTTCTCCTGTCGCTGCGGTTCCGTCAGCTTCGAAGTAATATGTGTCGTTGGCCACTTTTTGCCAACCAAATTGCATATCTCCATCCTGGTCAAAATAGTAAAGTTCATTATCAACTTTCGTTAGTCCGGTGGCCTCTTTACGAGTATCACTCAGAATGTAAGAACGTTCCTTTCCTTCTCCATGCCAACCAGGTGCAGTATCACGTGCATAAATAGTTTGAAATACAGTTCCACTTGTACATGCACATAAGGCTACAGCGAGTAATTTGTTGTGCTTCTCAATAAATCTCATGTAATCACTCCTTCACTCATGTACAAACCTAACACAAGTTTTTTTTCAACGCAAATAAAAAAAGTTGTTTTTCATCAATTATGTGTATTTTTGTACAATTTATCACATCATAAAGTGCTTTATATAAAGGTGTTTGCGAAGGATTGTGTAAAAATATGTGATTTTGTAAAAAATATCCCATTTTTCACATAATAAAAATTGTTCACATTCCGTGAACAATTTTTAATTTTCTTTATATTTTTTCAAGATAATCCAGGAAGTTTTTAATGAATTTCCATGCTAAGAATATGGTCGCTAACCCGCTGAATAAAAGGGAAAACCCTCCAAGGACCCGTAAAGAAAACACAACGGTTTCTAATGTTCGCGCAGATAAGCCTCTGATCAAAAATACAACCGTTATGCTTGCATACAGCAACATGCTCAGTATCGCTTCCTTTTTCAATCTGGGCAATAGAGCCCCTGTTAACAACAGGCAGAAAAAATCTGGCCACGCAAAGGGAAATCCACCATGAAAACAGACCCAGAAGATTACCCGCACAATGAGGCTGGCCGAATACGGTTCCATCTGATTCATGAAATGAAACAGCGCATTCTGATCAACAATCCTGGTCAACTGCCAAAAAAACTGGATCTGCCAGATACATTGCCAGATCCAATAGCCTGTTACGACCAGGATAACAAGATCCAGGCGTTTATTACGATCATCAACGAAGCGGTCCATCCAGTTCAAGAGTTTCAAGGAAATCTTCTCCCTTCAGCTGTTCAGTAGCCGATAGATTCGGATAGTCCAGCTGTCGTAAAACTTCATAGACAATGATTGCTGCACAGTTAGATAGATTTAAACTTCTCGCATTGGCTACCATCGGCAATCGCATGCATGTTTCCAGATGCCCCTTTAAGATGGCTTTGTCGATGCCGGTGCTTTCCTTGCCCAGCACAAGATATATATCCTCGGTTTCCTTTGTAAAATCAAACATACTAGGGGCTTTTTTTCCGTAGCGTGTCATGTAAAAGTAATGATCGGCCGGATTCTTGGCAACAAAATCTTCCCAGTTTTTGTGAATCCGGATATCTACCTGTTTCGCATAATCCATACCGGCTCGACGCAAATGTTTTTCATCCATCATAAAGCCCAGCGGCTCAATCAGATGCAGGATGGAACCGGTAGCCATACACGTACGGATGATATTTCCTGTATTGCCGGGAATCTCCGGCTCATATAACACAACATGGATCATTTTACTTCTCCCAGTCCTTCATGAACTTCTCCAGAGCGGCCCCGCGATGGCTGACACTGTTTTTCATTTCGTCGCTGACATTGGCTAAAGTGGTTTGAAACGGCGGGTAGTAGAAGATAGGATCATAGCCAAATCCGTTGGTACCCAGCTGTCGGTCATAGATCTGCCCTTCAACTTCACCACGATATATATGACTTTGTCCTTGTGCATCGATATATGCAATCACACAAACATAGCGAGCCGTACGATCTTTCCCTTTCACCGCGTTTATAATCGCCTGGTTTTTGATATCATAGCTCGTATCTTCTCCCATCCAGCGGGCCGAATAGACACCGGGCATTTTATTCATGGCGTCTACTTCGATTCCGGAATCATCACTGATAACCGGACGGTGGATAGCATTGTAAATCGTCTGTGCTTTGATCAAAGCGTTTTCTTCAAACGTTTTACCATCTTCGATGATTTCCACAGGTTCTTTTAAATCCTTCAAGCTCAGAACCTTTACATCATCTCCCAGCATCTTCTGGAATTCTTCGACTTTATGCGCATTGTTTGTCGCAATCATAATTTCTTTCATTCATATCACCGGACTTATTATAATCCAAAAAAAGAGCTCAAATCAATGAGCTCCGCTTATTAATACATTCCCTGTGGCATTGGTGGCATTTCCGGTTCTTTTTCCGGGATTTTCGCAACACCGACTTCAGTCGTGATGAACAAGGCGGAAATGCTGGCCGCATTCAACAACGCATTACGGCTTACCTTAGCCGGGTCGATGATTCCGTCTTCAAACAAGTTCACCCAGATACCTTTCTTGGCATCAAATCCATAGTTTTCAGGCTGTACTTTCTGCATTTCTACGATATCATCGCTGTTGTATCCGGCATTGTCGGCAATCTGTGCTATTGGCGCCAACAATGCGTCAAAGACGATCTTGATTCCCTTCTGTACATCCACTACCTCGGATTTAACTTTGTCCTTCAGGTCCATATAAGCGTTAACTAGACATGCTCCACCACCGATCACGATACCTTCGCTTACGGCTGCACGTGTGGAATTCAGGGCATCTTCAATACGCAGTTTCTTTTCTTTCAGTTCGGTTTCTGTAGCAGCTCCTACTTTGATGACAGCGACACCGTTGGATAATTTACCTAGACGTTCCGACATACGTTTTTTGTCATATTCGCTCTTAGTATGCTCCATCTGTGCTTCGATTTCCTTCACGCGAGAAGCTACTTCTTCTTTGGTACCGGCTCCACCGATCATCGTTGTATTGTCTTTTGTAACAACCAGACGTTTTACAACACCCAGATCCTCTACTGTCATATCTTTCAGTTCCATGTTCAGATCCTTGGAGAAGAAGCGGGCACCGGTAATCACCGCAATATCCTGTAGCTGTTCTTTCTGGTTGTCTCCGAAACCAGGTGCTTTTGTAGCCACAACATTGAAAGTTCCACGCAGTTTATTTAAAGCCAATGTAGATACAACTTCGTTTTCCAGATCCTCGGCAATGATCAATAATGCACGATTAGACTGTACGATTTGTTCCAACAATGGCAGGATTTCCTGCACGTTGTTGATCTTCTGATCTGTTACCAACACATACGGATTTTCCATAACACATTCCATCTTCTCACGGTCACTGACCATGTATGGAGAAATGTATCCCTTGTCATACTGCATACCTTCACTGATTTCCAGCTCTGTTTCAAACCCGTTGGATTCATCCGTGGAAATAACACCATCGCGTCCTACACGGTCCATTGCTTTAGCAATGATCTTACCAATTTCTTCATCACCGGCAGAAATCGTTGCGACATTAGCAATATCCTGTGAACTATCTACTTTTCTGGAATGCTCCAGAATATATTTAGCCACTTCTTTGCTGGCCATTTCAATGCCTTCACGCATTAATACAGGATTTGCCCCACGATCTACCAAACGCAGACCACTTTCGATCATGCTCTGTGCCAGGATCGTTGCGGTGGTCGTACCATCACCGGCAGTATCATTGGTTTTATTAGCTACTTCATAAACCAGTTTAGCTCCCATGTTTTCAAATGGGTCTTCCAGTTCAATTTCCTTGGCGATGCTGACACCATCGTTGGTGATCATCGGAGATCCGAATTCTCTTTCCAACACCACATTTCGACCTTTTGGTCCTAATGTTACACGAACTGCATTGGCAAGTGTGTTGACACCTTTCAACATTGACTCACGTGCATCTTTTGAAAAACGTACTTCTTTTGCCATATTTTCTCCTCCTTAACGATTTACCGCAATGATGTCTTCATCTTTGATAACCACAAATGTTTCATCATTGATTTTAATTTCTGTTCCTGCATATTCCCGGAATAACACTTTATCTCCGGTTGTATAATCCGGCTGTTCCACTTTGGAACCAATGGCCTCAACCACCGCAAACTTAGATTTTTCTTTGTTGGTGGTCAAAATAATTCCACTTGCCGTTGTTCTTTCTTCTTCAACTTTTTTCAACAATACATAATCATGTAAAGGCTTTAACATATGCATCCTCCTTTTAGCACTTGCACTTTTTAATTGCTAAATACATTATACACATTTCTAGCACTTATGCAAGTGGTTTGCTAAAATTAATTTCGAAAGGTGTTGCAGCTTTCTTTATATAAATATAAGGAAAGAAGCACTTTTTTCATAGGAATCCGGCCGTCCTTCCCCTGTCTTTTTTTTGCTGATATTTTTAGCACTCTATCACGTTAGTTGCCAGACCATTTTTTTTCATATCTTTATTATATATATAAGGAAAGAAAAAGAAGGATTTCTCCTTCTTATTCCATAGTAAACAATGCTTTTGAATCAATTTCCTGTGCAAAACGTTCCTTTGCCTGCTCCAATGGGAGCTGTTCTGTTTTCCGTGTACCACGTTTACGGATCGTTACACTTTCGTTTTCTACTTCCCCGTCTCCGACAACGATCTGGTATGGAATCTTATTGATTTGTGCTTCACGGACACGATAACCAAGTTTTTCATTGCGGGCATCGATTTCCACACGCATACCCATGCGACGTAATTCCATCATCACGCGTTTTGCGTAATCGTAATGTTTTTCCTGATGAACCGGAATCACAACCAGCTGTTTCGGAGCCAGCCATAATGGCAGACTTCCTTTTGTTTCTTCCATCAGGAAAGCTACGAAACGATCCAATGATCCCAGGATTGCACGATGGATCACAACCGGTCGCAGTTTCTGATTATCACTGGACACATATTCCAGTTCAAAACGTTCCGGCAGCTGATAATCCAGCTGAATCGTTGATAAGGTTACGTCATGGCCTAAAGCAGAACGAACCTGTACATCGATCTTCGGTCCATAGAAAGCAGCTTCTCCAATTGCTTCATAGAATGGAACACCCATTTCCTTCAATACTTCTCTTAATTCTGCTTCACTCTTTTCCCACAGAGCATCATTGCCAAAATATTTTTCAGCATTCTCCGGATCGCGTAAAGAAAGCCGGAATGAATATTGCTGGAAGTTAAAATCTTTATAGACATCCAAGATTAGTTTGGTTACATCCTTGATCTCATCAGCAATTTGATCCGGACGACAGAAGATATGCGAATCGTTCTGTGTGAAAGAACGAGATCGTTCAATTCCTGTCAATGCACCACCGGCTTCAAACCGGAAATCGTGGGCAATCTCAGCAATACGGATCGGCAGATCACGATAAGAATGCAACGTGCTCTTGTACATGATCATATGTTCCGGGCAATTCATCGGACGCAGGCAGTATTCCATGCCGTCCCGTTCCATGATCGGAAACATGTCATCTTTATAATGTGCCAAATGACCACTGATCTTATATAATTCGGTAGAAACCACAGACGGTGTCAGCACATGCTGGTAACCTTGTTCCAGCTCTTTATCCATAATATAATCTGATAACAGTCTACGCACTGTAAATCCATTCGGTTTCCACATCGGTAAGCCGGCTCCAACCACTTCCGAGAACATGAACATATCCATTTCTTTTCCCAGTTTACGATGATCTCTTTGTTTGGCATCTTCCAGATCGGCCAGATGAGCCTCCAGTTCTTCCTTGGTAGGGAAGCAACAACCGTAAATTCTCTGCAATACTTTATTATTCTTGTCTCCCTTCCAATAAGCACCGGAATGTTTCAGTAGCTTAAAGTTCTTTAACAGTTTAGTGGTTTCAACGTGAGGTCCCCGACATAGATCCGTGAAATCCCCCTGGGTATACATGGAGATGTTGGTGCCTTCCGGCATGCGGGAAATCAGATCCACTTTATATGGATCATCTTTAAATTGATCCAGTGCTTCTTCACGGCTGATTTCATGACGAACGATGCGTTTATTGGATTTTGCGCATTTTTTCATTTCCTTTTCGATTTTGGCAATATCCTCATCACGGATAACATCATCCCCTAGATCGATATCGTAATAAAAGCCTTCTTCCACAACCGGGCCTACCCAAAACTTCGCGTGGGGATAGAGATGTTTAACAGCCTGAGCCATTAAATGCGCACAGCTGTGATTCAGGATGCTTAATTCTTCATTTTCTTTAAAATTTACCATTTTATTTTTCCTCCATATAAAAAGCGACAGCAGTCAAAGGACGTCTGTCGCACGCGGTACCACCTTTGTTTATGCAGATTATGCATACACCTCATTATCTTTTAACGCAAGAATACGGCACACTTTTTCAAGGGCAATTCAAAGGGAGTAAATACCAGTTCCGTCAAAAAGCTTCCACCGCCCGCTTTTCTCTCTCTATCCGAAGGTCTTGTATTCATATCCTTATCATCATTGATAAAAAAATTATAAATCGAATGTGTCCATAAGTCAAAAAAAAAGGAAGTGAAAGTTGAAACTTTCTCTTCCTGTTATAATCCATTGACATTCATACAGCGCATTGCATTCAAGATAGCCAGAAACGCAACACCGACATCAGCAAAGACAGCGGCCCACATGCCGGTCAACCCCAATGCCCCAAGGATAAGCACTAGTACTTTGACCGCAATCGAGAACACAATATTCTGATGGACAATTTTTAAGGTCTTATGACTGATGCGGATAGCCGTAGCTATGCTGGCCGGATCATCATCCATTAACACGATATCTGCGGCTTCGATGGCCGCATCACTACCTAAAGCTCCCATCGCAATCCCGACATCACTGCGTGTCAATACTGGTGCATCGTTGATCCCATCTCCGACAAAAGCCAGTTTTTCCTTCTCGCTGCCTTTCTTTAATAACGTTTCTACGCAATCCACCTTATCCGTTGGCAGAAGCTGAGCATGAACTTCATCCATATCCAGTTTTTCTGCGACCGCTTCAGCAACATGCCGGCTGTCCCCTGTCAACATGATGGTCTTTTGGATGCCGGATGCTTTCAGGTTGTGGATAGCCTGCTTTGCATTTTCTTTAATCTCATCCGCAATTTCAATATATCCCAAATACTCGTTATCACTGCAGACATAGATGACCGTTCCTAACCCACAAGCCGTTTCGTCAACTTTTCTTCCAATCCTGGTCATCAGTTTAGTATTGCCTACATAATACGTAACAGCACCCACTGTCGCACAAATACCATGTCCAGCTATTTCCTGTACATTGTCTACATCCGATGTATCTATAGATTTTCCGTACATCTCTTTAATGGATTTGGAAATCGGATGGTTAGAAAAGCTTTCGATTTTGGCTACCAGTTCCAGAAGTTCATCCTGAGTTCCTTTTTCAACATGAATCTGCGTTACCTTAAAATTTCCTTTGGTCAATGTACCGGTTTTATCAAAGACGATCCTTGTCACCTGCGATAAAGCTTCTAAATAATTCGACCCTTTGACCAAGATCCCGCGACGGCTGGCAGCACCGATGCCTCCAAAAAAGCTTAACGGAACACTGATAACCAAAGCACACGGACAGGAAATAACAAGGAATGTCAAAGCTCGATAGATCCATTGCCCCCAGTTTCCTGTCACCAAGGATGGAATCACTGCCAGCGCAAGCGCACTAAATACGACAATCGGGGTATAGAATCGAGCAAATTTTGTGATAAAATCCTCACTTTTACTTTTCCGGTCACTGGCATTTTCCACCATTTCCAGTATTTTTGATACTGTTGAATCTTCGAATTCTTTGGTAACCTGGGCATATACAACACCACTTTGATTGATACAGCCACTGATTACTTCATCCCCCACAGTGACTTGACGAGGGATTGATTCTCCGGTCAGGGCACTGGTATCCAAAATCGTAGTTCCTTTGGTCACAATACCATCCAGTGGGATCTTTTCTCCAGGCTGTATGACTATGATATCTCCAACGGAAACCTCTTCTGGGTCCACTTGTTCTATCGTCCCATTGACTTCGATACACGCATAGTCCGGGCAAATATCCATCAAATCTGCTATCGACTGACGAGAACGATTGACCGCATACGACTGAAACCATTCTCCAATCTGGTAAAACAAGACAACTGCACACGATTCTGAATACTCTCCTAAAGCTAAAGCACCCAGACTAGCTACGGCCATCAGAAAATTCTCATCAAATACCTGCCCATGTCCGATATTGGTCACTGCTTTTTTTAGGATGTCATAAGATATGTAGATATAAATACATAAAAACAGAATGGTCTGCACAAGCTTCGGTAATGGAGCTGCCAAGGCTATCCCATAAGCCACCAAGGCAATACTGATCCGAAGCAGCATCTTTTTCTGTTTCTTCGTCATGTTTTTAAGCATAAACTTCAAAATCAGAATCTACTTTTTTTCCTACTTTTTCTACTTCTTTGACAATCTGATCTATATCGCCATCGACATCCAGTGTCATTTTCTGCGTCATAAAGTTTACGCGGGCTTTATTTACTGTTTCCATCTTACCGATCGCATCTTCAATCTTTGCCGCACAATTTGCACAATCTACTTCAATCTTATATGTTTTTTTCATAAAACTTTCCTCCCTTTATTGAACAATTGAATAACTGTTCAATTATTATATTAACAATATACCCCTGTATATAAGCACTGTCAATAAGGAATTATTCTTTTTTCTTCCTTATATAATATATATGCGCATTCGACAATTCTAGATCTTTCCATTATAATAATTTTATGAATAAATCGTATTTATATGACCCCCATAATCCAGAGCTTATTGAGCTGGCTATCCAAGAAATGCCATGTGACCAAACAACGGACAGCCTGTCCCAGTTCTTTAAGGTAATGGGCGATGTAACCCGTTTAAAATTGTTGATGGCCTTAGAAAAAGGAGAATTATGTGCCAGTGATCTATCCAACGTTGTCGGATTAAATCGATCAGCCATCAGTCATCAGCTGAAAGCTTTAAAAACTGCAAAACTTGTCAAATCACGAAAAGAGGGAAAAACTGTCTATTATTCCCTGGATGACGAGCATATCCATTCCGTATTAAAAGTAAGCTTGGAACATATTCTGGAAGAGGATTGATTTCTTCTTCTTTTTTTATTTATAATAATTTTATGCAAATTATAATTTCGCCTGCCAAACAGATGAAACCTACGGAAGATGATTTTGGACCATTAAGCCAACCGGCTTTTTTAGACCGTTCTAAAAAATTGGTGAAGAATATTCAAAATCTGGATTACGCTTTCTTGAAAAAAGCACTTCTATGCTCTGACAAGATTGCTCGTTCAGCTTACGATAATTATCAAACCTTTGATTTTGCACGTAATGTTTCTCCAGCTTTGTTCACATATAGTGGGATCCAATATCAATACATGGCCCCGGATGTATTCACCGATGATCAGATCCAGTATGTACAAGATCGTTTGTGGATCCTGTCCGCCTTATATGGGGCTTTACGCCCGATGGACGGGATCGTCCCTTATCGTCTGGAAATGCAGACAAGGATCCCGGATTCCTTATATTCATTTTGGTCAGATGCCCTGGCCAACCATATTCCTGCAGGGCCAATATTGAATCTTGCCAGTGAGGAATATGCAAAATGCATTCGGAAGTACCGACCAGTGATTGATGTTCGCTTTTGTCATAATGTCAATGGTAAATTAAAGGAAAAAGGTGTGTATGCCAAAATGGCAAGAGGCCGTATGGTACGTTTTATGGCAGAACAACATGTGGAAACCATCGAAGAGCTTTACAGCTTTCATGATTTCAATTATACATACAGCCCTCATGACAGTAATAATTCTGTCCTTATATATATAAAAAAATAGACGGTTCATACCGTCTATTTTTTGGATTGTTTAGCAGAACGAAGATTGATCCGTTTTCTTTCCTGTTTTCTCTTTTCGGGTTTAACCTCCCGGTATATTTCGAAACAGACTCCATCTGTTGTATTGTAACCTTTTACCATATACTTATTGGCTTTTACAACCTTGGATACAATGGAAAGTCCTAAACCGAAACGACCTCCTTCCCCTTTTTCATAGGGGCGGAACAATGTATCGATTCGATCCTCATCCATCATCGGTCCGTCATTACTGATTTTCAGATTGTTTTCATGCACTTCAATACGAATATACGACTTGGCATATCGAAACGCATTCTCCATAATGTTTTCGATAGCTACCCGCCATGCTTCCAATAATCCATCGAAGAATACTTCTTCCACATCTGTCTGGATTTCAATCTCCGGGCGGATAACTGCGGAATTTAAAACCACCTGTTCAACGACATCCTTCATATTGGTCACTACGCCTTCTGCATCAGATGTCAATAAATATTCCACCCGATTCAAATACAATAAATTATGCACTTTGTTTTCAAGTCGCTGCGCGTTGTCAATGATAACATCGGCACTCTTTTCTATGGTTCCGTACGGATAGATGCCGTCCTTAATGGATTCTGCATACGATTTAATGGTCGCAATCGGTGTTTTCAGGTCATGTGATATGTTGTGAACCATCTCTTCCTTGGCTTTTTCCTGCTTGTCCAGCTCTTCCTTCATAGATGAAAGCGCTTTAGCCACTTCTCCGATCTCATCTTCCCGATTGATCACTAGCTCCACATCTTTTCCTAGACGAACTTGATCAATATAATATTTGATCTGGTTAAGCGGATGAATAATGGAATATACCCAGATCATCAAGATCATCATAAAAGCAAAGTAAGCAAAAATGGTCAGATCGAATGTGGAATCTACCAGCGAGCTTCGCAGTTCGTTGGCATATGTATCGTCCATAAAACTGGCCAGGACAAATTCCTCTTTGTTGAAATTGATATACTGCTCACGATAAAAATATTTCTTTGTGCCAATATCCACCGTTTTCTCAATAACCTTGTTGTCAGTGGAAATCTCCAGGGAAGAACTTTTCAAAGCCTCCAACAATTCAATCGGAACGTTCTCATTGTCCGATGAATTCATGATTTCAATGCCATTGTGATCAATAATACAGTTAACTTGAAAATCATCTGTCATCATTTCTAGATAATCCTTTTTCACTGCTTCTTTGTTGTTGGACTTTACCACTGTGACCAGAGACTGCTGCCGATTGGCCATCATGCCGAAAGTCTGTTTAGCTATGGTACGATCAATGTTTCCGTTCAAAAACAGAAAGAAGAATGAAAAGAAGAAGATAATGAACAACAGGATGATCATGATTACCTGATTGGTCAAGGACAGTTTACGAAAATATTCAGTAATCTTTTTCATATTAGCCTAAGCGATATCCATAACCGTAGATTGTATGAATGTTTAGATTCGGCAGCTTTTTACGCAGACGACGTAAAGTATCATCTACAACACGATCCGAACCAAAATAGTTTTCATCCCATACGTTCTCTAGGATCTTATCTCTTGAAAACGCAATCCCTTTATTCTTGATGAACATCATCAGAAGATCAAACTCCTTTGTGGTCAATTCAATTTCCTGATTATCGAAGAAGATCTTTCTCTGCTCTTCATCCAGCTCATATCCATCGATGCTGATACGGTTGTTATCATCCTTGTAAGCCCGTTTAATAAGATTATTGACACGCAGTACCAGTTCCTTGGGAGAAAACGGTTTTGTGATATAGTCATCACTTCCCTTTTCCAAACCGATAACACGGTCAAATTCCTTGTCACGAGCGGACATGAAGATTACCGGAATCTCCGGTCCCTGCAGATGGATCTCTTCAATCAGATCAAAGCCGGATTTATCATCCAACATAATATCCAGGATCCACAAATGCACATCATCATCCGTTACGTGGGCATTAGCTTCTTCATACGTATAATATGATCTTACTTCGTATCCTTCCTTACGTAAGTATTGGGCGACTAAGTTATTCAGATCCTTTTCGTCTTCCACGACGCAAATGACTCTTTTCATCGTTGTGCCCTCCTTCCATTATTAAACATCATGTTTTTTAATATAATCAACAACGCGGCCTACGTATTTTGCACATAACGCATCTGTTTTAGCTTCTACCATGACACGGACCATTGGTTCTGTTCCGCTTGGCCGTACAAGAATACGACCTTCATCACCAAGACGATCTTCTACCTTTTTGATTAGTTCCAGCAGTTTCTCATCCTGCAATGCTTTTTCTTTATCTTTCACGATTACATTTTCCAGCAGCTGTGGATAAATAAATAACCCTTCGCACAGCTCCTGCAGTGTCTTTCCGGTTTCCTTCATCACTTTCAGAACTTGTAAAGCTGTGAATAAACCATCTCCTGTTTTTTCGAATTCATAGAAAATAATATGTCCGCTCTGCTCTCCGCCGATATAATAGTCGTTTTTCTGCATTTCTTCATAGACATATTTATCTCCTACAGCGGTTTTGATATAGTCGATCTTGTTGGCATCCAACGCTTTATACAATCCCAGGTTTGCCATAACCGTTGTAACACACATATTTTTGTTCAAGCGGTTTACAGACTTTAAATAACGAGATTCCAAATATAGTATGTAGTCACCATTGATCAGCTGGCCATCACTGTTGACCGCAATCAGACGGTCAGCATCTCCATCAAAAGCCAGACCGATATCATAATCGTTTTCCTTCATCAGGCGCTGCAGGCTTTCCGGGTGGGTCGATCCGCATTTCTTATTGATATTGATTCCGTTTGGTGAATTGTTGATGGCTTCTACGGTAGCACCCAGCGCATCCAGTGTTTCCACGGCCGTACTGGTAGCTGAACCATTGGCTAGATCGACCGCAATTTTCATACCGGTCAGATCTACATTGACGGTTTCTTTCAGCCAGGACATATAAATCTCCAGACCATCCTCCCAATTGATAAATTCACCGATCTTATCTCCGGTAGCCAAAGGAAGTTCACTGTTGCCGTCCATATATTCTTCAATCGCAAGCAGGATTTCTTCTTCCATCTTTTCACCCTTGTGATTGAAAATCTTGATTCCGTTATCATAATACGGATTGTGGCTGGCACTGACCATGATACCACAGTCAAACCGTTCTTTTTGGATCAGATAACTGACCGAAGGTGTCGGACATACACCCAATAGATAGACCTGGGCCCCCATACTGCTGGCTCCGGCCGCCAGTCCAAGCTCGAACATATCTCCGGATAAACGTGTATCCTTTCCGATCAGAATACGCGCATGTTTCTGTTTGCTGTAATACCATCCCA
>AUXO010431431.1_pt1 | contig 14257 bp, 13 predicted proteins | sample 768731 | NCBI WGS metagenome assembly AUXO01 (sample SAMN02715735, study PRJNA202380) | gut metagenome | biome: sheep rumen | host: Ovis aries | place: New Zealand: Palmerston North | reverse complement strand
AATGGAACCCGAATGGCTGTCTCGACAGTACGATGTTCCTCAACGACCACCTCCATCTGAACCTGAACGGTTATCATCGACTGGATTCCTGCATTGCCACAGAAATCATCATGGATTATAACAACAAGAAACACATCCTACACACTATCCACCAATAGTCCACCTCAGTACCTTATATTTATTGAAGATGAGCGACAGGAATAATGGAGGGATGGATCCTATCAAGAACAAGAGGAAGGGGCCAATCACCCAGTGAGCCCCAAACCACGAGTGAAGCACAGGCGTGACAAACACGGCATCCATGGATATCTGGTTGAAAATATAAATGCCGAGACTGAGTCGTTCCAACTCCTGAACGACGGAATGCAATTTCCTTGGCATCGTCACCTTACTGAGGATTATCAACAAAGAAACACAAATGCTGTAAGCACAGATCATCTTCAAGAGACTTATCGCCCCATAGGGCAATGGGACTGGATACCAAACCAGAATCACAAGGACCAACAAAGAGAGCGGCAGGACCAAAAAGGCCCAACCGGGCATCCACCAGCCAATACGCACCTTAGCACCAAGATAGCCCACCATGAACGCGGGGAAATAAGAAAGTACCCTTGTCGCACAGAGAAAATCTTTTGGATTAATGAATTTGCTGAAGACATACCAAGACACATAGCCCAAGACGATGAGCGCGACACCAAGCAGAGGCGTGAACTTGAATCTCTGGGAATTGACCAACTGCAGGACAACCGTCAAGGTAAAGACGCCAAACAGCATCAGTAAGAACCAGAGATGACTGACCCCATAAAACAATTCATGCCAAGGATACAGGCCAGAGAACACTGTTACCATAAAGACGCCCCAGAAGCAATAAGGCAGTAGCAGCCGGATGGCCTTGTTCCTGATGACCTCGGCAGGGTGACGGTATTTATTCCTGTAGATATAGAGGTAACCGTATAAGTATCCGGATATAAAGACAAACATATTCAGGTCGATGGCATCCAGGAACTCCATCACCTTCGCCCAAATGGGGATATAGATGGCATCGACCTTCGTCCATCTCCCACTATAGAAGCACACACTGTGAAAGGCGATAATCATGGTCATCGCCAACACACGCATGATGGATATCTCGTCGAACTTCCTTGCTCTGTCCATAAAACAAGATTTCGGCCAGAAGTCACTTTAGCCACTTGTCCTTTGACGTATGCATCAGCGCCTTCAGAATCTCCAGATCCTCCACAGTGGTCACCTTGATATTCTTCTCCGATCCTGGCACAATATGCATCTCACGATTACCCAACTCCGCACAAAGCGTACAGGATGCGACAGAGTTTGTAATCCCCTTCCGCTTAGCCTCCCCATGGGCCTCTATGATGTTCTTAAGGTAGAACGTCTGGGGGGCTGGGTACGGATCAGTGTGTCGCGCGGGATGCTGGTCGTGGAGGAGAAGCCATCCGCGCTCTCAAGGATCGCCTCGCGACACTTGATGCCAGTGATGGCGTATCCATAGGCCTTGCAGGTGGCGATGTTGCTACTGATGATCTCCTGAGACAACAAGGGGCGCACGGCATCATGAATCAACACCATGTCATCATCCTGACAGCCCACCTCTCGCAACCCATAGATACCATTATGGATAGAGGCCATTCCTGAATCCCCACCAGGAAATATATGCTGGAGTTTGGTGATGCTGAACTGGTTGGCATAACTCTGGAGCACCGTCTCCCATCCTTTCAGACAGACCACGGCAATCATCCCGATATCAGGATGCTGTTGGAAACACTGCATCGTATGGATAATAATCGGGGCGCCGTCAACATGCATAAACTGCTTGGGGATATCTTGCCCCATCCGATTGCCTGATCCTCCCGCTATAATAAGTGCGATATTCATAACTCTACCATTAAAGTGACGCAAAGATACATAATAAAATCAGAGAATTGCACTTTTACCAGATAGAATTAAGATATTTTATTTGTTTAACTCTCAACAAATTCGTATCTTTGCGACATGAAGAAATACATTATAGCCATCATCGTCTGCCTTGTTTGCCTTATGAGTGGAAAAAGACTCTATGAATATTATTCGTGGGAAAAGGAGAGAACCACTGATTATACAGGGAAGAAGCCACTGTCTGATGATACGTTGCGAGTGATTATGATCGGAGACAGTTGGGCCGCCTATCATCAGCCCCACGATACGCTCTTGGCTCGGATGCTACAAGACAAAACCCATAAACCTGTTAGCGTCAAGTCGTCTGGCATGGTCGGGGCCAAAACCAAGGCCATCTATGAACTCATGTTTGACTCCATTTCACCTGTCGGAACCCGAACTCTTATCAAGAATCACCCCGACTACTGCATCATTTCTGCGGGTATCAATGATGCAGTCGCCAAAATGGGCCCTGAGAACTATGTCCACCACTACTCATTGATCCTGAAACAACTTATCGCAAATAACATAACCCCTATTTGCATTGATATGCCTGATGTGGATTACAAAGCCGTCTTCATGCGAGAGGCTCTCACCATGAGGATTAGGCACAGGCTCGCAAACATGATCATTGGAACCAGTCCATGGAGTTTTGAGGAATACCGAGATGCCCTGAAAGACAAACTATCCCACAATGAATTCGAATGTGTTATCTACATTGATGCCAAATCATGGAATAAAGACGGACATAAAGATAGCCGCCATCTATATCTCCCAGACAAAATACACCTTAATGCGAAGGGTTACACACTCTTAGACTCTGCCATTGTAAACGCCATTGAAAAAGATATGTCACGAGCGGCTACCAGTAATGACATTCAGAAATCCAGGAACCAATTTCCGTAATCCAACATATACGGCCAGGCATATACAGGTTATCAACACTACAGAAAAAAGATATGCCAAAGCAAGACTAACGTCACTCCATCCAGACACATGACCACAAAGTTCCCTTAGCACCAACACACAAGGATAATGAATACAAAAAACAAAGAAAGAGGATTTTGACAGAAAAGAAGAATAAACCCTACGGGTATAAAGCCACTCACCCAGCAAGAGCAGGGAAAACACATTTGCCACCAAAGACAGTCTGTGAATCTGTGGGATAGAAGGCAACGGAACAGCCAAACAATGCGTCGTAAGGTCATATAAGCCCAGGCACAAGAAAATGGCAATAACCCAATATTTATACTGCTTAATCACATCCACTGGATTCTTACCATTGATGGGGAAATAGGCTCCCAATGAAAACATGGTTATGCTTTGAAGAAGATAAGCGCTGTGGAATGAGTTTATCCAAAAAATTCCACACACCAAAGGAAGCAATAGTTTTGTATATTTGATCACATAATAAAGCAAAGGGGAAAAGATAACAAGCAGCATCAGATTACGAATATACCAGAACGGGCACAATAGTGGAGCACCGTTTCCACCTTGCCATTCTCCACGATCCCAGAAGGCGCGTAAAAAGTCAACGAGGCCATAATCTCCAATACTCCTACCAAGAATTGCTATTGGCTTACCTGCCAAATACAACACCCAATATCCCAACAAGATCAATCCATTAAAGAAAAGATATGGGATTAATAATGTCTTTATCCGCCCCTGAAGTTTTTGGGCATAAGTCTTACTGCTGTAAAACAGAAGCAGTCCGGAAATAAAAAAGTAGGCTGGAACACCCGTCTCTCCCAACCACAAGGAAAAAGGATAGACCAGTCTGAAATATACAGGGTGCCCTGGCAATTGAGATACAGTAGAGGTATAACAATGCAACATGATAATGAATAATATCAAGGGGAATCGTAATGCCTCTATGGAAACAGACAGCCTGTGAAAAGAATTATTATCCACCATCATTTAATTCAGTTCTTTATATAATATCAACACAGAATCCGCCACGCGCTTGGCATTGAAGCGTTCCTCCACAAACTTACGGGCGGCATGGGAACATGTGATCATCAGCGGCTGATCCTCAGCAAACCGCAGGAAAGAATCAGACAGAGCCACAGCATCATCAAAAGGAACAACAAGTCCGTTCTTCCCACGCTCTATAAGTTCCTTAGTTCCGTCAGTAGGTGTTGCGACAATAGCCTTTCTCATTGCCATGGCTTCGAGCAAAGCAATAGAAAGGCCCTCCCATAGACTGGGCAGACAATAAACATCAATACTGTTCAGCAACTCAGGTACATCAGTACGGAATGGTGATCGGAATATATAATCACACATTCTATGGTCCGCGATAAAAGCATCCACTTCCGCATCCATATCACCCTCGCCGACAAACAAGCCTTTTATCTGAGGATTCCTATCATGGGCAATCCTTAGTGCTTCCAGGAACAATAATGGATTTTTCTGTTTTGTGCATCGGGCAATAAAACCAACCACGAAGTCATCACTGGCAAAACCAAAGTCTGTCCGTAAGTCCTTGAACTGCGAGTCTGGGTTGAAACGCTCAAGGTTCACACCATTCTCAATCACCGTCGCAGACTTCAAGCCAAAAGTCTCAATGCCCGTATCTTTGTTACTCTGAGACACACAGATCACTTCGTCGGCATAATGACAGATCAGTTTCTCACTCCATGCCCTGAGTCGTTTCACCAAGAAGGGCTGGTCGTCGTGAAAACTCCAGCCATGAACGGTATAGACAAGGGGCAGTTTAAGTTTTCGTGTCGGATATAGGACATTAGAGGCAGCCCTGCTCCCATGAGCATGAACGATCTGGACGCGCTCATCCGTCATCAACTTGGCAATCCTCCGCTGTACCTTCAGGTCAAAAGGCTTATCCGTATCTATCACATGACACTTGACACCCATCTTGGTCAGTCTGCGAATCATCTCCCCGTCAGAGAAAGACAGGCAAACAGGCTCCACCACATCCTTATTCAAATAATAGATCAGATCCAGGAGATGAGACTCCCCACCTCCTATCTGTCCCTGTCGGATAACCTCTAAGACCTTCATTTTAGCCATATTATTTTACTTATTAAACAGCGACCTGCTTTGATTTAGCAATTTCCTGAAACAAATGATTCCAAATGGGCATTATTCGCTCTGGCGAAAACATGTCTGTTGAGACCATTGCTGACTTACCGACTCTCTTTCGCATCAATACATCCCCCATCAACATGCAAATACTATTAGCAAAAGCCTGTACATCATTATTTACTATCAAAAATCCATTTTCATCATTCTTAATTAAGGCAGACGGGCCATAAGGACAATCATAGGCGACCACAGGCAGGCCACAACTCATGGCCTCAGGAATCACCAATCCAAAAGGCTCAAACAAGGAAGTAGAAATCAAAATGGAACTCTGACGATAAGCGTCAAAGATATGCTCTGTGGGCTTGTGAATATGGATATTCATGTTGAGTCCGTTTGCGACAGTCTCCAGTTCTTCCCGCTCATCACCTTCACCATAGAGATCCAGATGCCAGTCAGGAAACTTAGGATATACCTCTTGCCAAATACGGATGGCCTCCATCGGCCGTTTCTGATAGTCGAAGCGACCTACCCATACCACTCTTTTATTTTCAAGAGAGGACATCGCACCCTTGTTCAGGTTCACCATATCTGGGACGACACAGACATGAGGAAATTCTGATTTCCAGTCATTAGCGTCCCCATCCGTCAGGGCTACGATCATCTGAGCCTTGGAGATACCTTTACGAAACATATAGTCCGCATATCTGTTGCGCCATCCCTTTTGCTCTAAGGTCATACGATAAATGGAATGAGACTCCACAATCAAGGGAGTATCACCCTTCAACTTTGCCAGAATGTTGATATCCACACAATTAGCCGTGGTGCAAACCATCACGTCGGGCTGGATGGCCTGTAATCGCTGAGAGAGACGTTTCTCAAAGAGGCGCCTTTTCTGTCTTGCAACGATCAGTCTTTTAACGAGACCATAACGGTATTGATGATGGAAATTGATATTCAAATCTTCCAGATGAACTTCTGGCACCAGTTGATACGGTACAGGATGGTCACCTTGATCAGTCGTCAGCATAAATATCTCATAACCAGACTTGGTTGCAAGATGATTCATCTTATCGACCAAAACACGTTCGATACCGCCCCAATAGGCTAAAGCACGGAAGACGTACAGGATTCTCATTTCTTCACAAGATTGTCCTCACTGTCTTCATAATGATCCGTCTTGTGAAAGATACGAGAGATACCTTTACACTGAATTTTCGCATGATCGATAAAACTCTGCCACAGCGATTGAGTTCCAATCGTGCCATAGCCTGTGACAGGGCGCGCACCCCGATTATAAAGGAATGCTATCTTACCAAATTTCTTCAATGAAAGGGCCAAAGAACCGTCTTCTCCACGGCGAATGTCCGTCCGGATTTTTACTTGGCGAGCATAAGGAATATTAAAAGCAAAAACCATACCCCGCACACATAATTCCGGACGTTTAAAATGCTGAATAAACAAGAAAGCATCACGAAGCCATTCATAACAAAAGAGCCCAAATGCGGAATGATCTTTATCTGGAAAGAAACTCCAAAAGGAACTAACACACGAGACATCAGGTTTCTGTAACTTTTCCATCATCAAATCCACATAACGCATCGGGTATAAGGTATCGCCATCTATACAAAAATAATACTTACCACGAGCATGTTCCAAGCCGCATTGTCGAGCAAAGCCAGGGCTCTGCCTCATTTCATTAAAATATGGAAGTCCCACAGCCAGAAACACCTCTTCCGTCTTATCAACAGAATTATTATTAACACCTATAATCTCCATAGGATAGTGAGACTGAAGTTCACTAAGTGACCACAAGCAAGATAATAGCCTGCATTCCTCATTATATGCAATCACAACAATAGAAACCAATGGGGCATCGTTCTGCAATTTTGCAAGACGATTCCGCGTCCCGTCAATCACCTCCTGCGGCACCTCACTGAAAGGTTTTCCATAGATTGAAAGATATTTCTCGTACCAATTTGCCATATTCTCAATCGTTAATGTATAACACTTTTATAAGCACTTTCCCATTCTGGCATAATCACTTCCTTTCTGAATCTGGTTGCAGCCTGATATGCCTTAATACCCATTTCCTTTCGTTCCTGATTATGCGTAATCATCCATTCCATCTTTTCCGCTAAGTCATAAGCATCCATATTGGCCAGCAATCCAGTTACGCCGTCCTCTATAATCTCTGAAGGCCCACAAGGGCAGTCTGTTGCGACGACGGGCAAACCGCATGCCATTGCTTCAGTGATAACGAGACCAAAGCCCTCAAAATCACTGCTAAGCACTAAGAACTGGCTGCGTTGATATTCTGTTAGAAGATTTTGCACATAAGGAAGGATCTCAACACGCCCTTCTATCCCTAACTCTCTGACTTGTGTCTCAAGCGCATCTTTAAATTCTCCTTCACCAAAAATGGTAACACGCCATAATGGATAACGGGAGGCGATTATAGCAAAAGCGTCTATTAACCGATCAAAGCGTTTTTGTTTAACCAAGCGCCCTACAGCAATCACTCTATTCTCTTTATTACATGCTGCATCCATTTTTTCTCTAAAGCAGGCCACAGGATTAGAAATAACTTTAACGTTATCAACCTGATGCCGTTGCCAGTTTTGGGCGTCACGCTTGGTTAATGCTACTAACATATCTGCCTTACGAATGGTCTTCAAAGGAGAATAAAATAAATACAGGAGCCGGTCTGTTATTGTCTTTCCATCCAGAAAATGATCATACGCAATATGTGACTCAACGACAATGGGGGTATTGGCAGCAACATTCAAAATTTCCCAAATAAAATCCTCTGCACTAGGTATGGCAATAGATACCACATCTGGCAAAAAAACGTCAAGCACGTGCTTTATACGTTTCATAAACAAATGCCTCAACTTGATAAAGTGGAAAAGACGCGAATATAGGGGATATTTATATAGAGAAAAAATTGAACAGCCAACATCAAACAATTGCACGCGGCTGTCAAGCGGGAAATATATGTCATCACGACCTTGATGATATGTCACGAAAGCAACCTCGTGTCCATGACTCACCAACCAGTTTGCCTTATCTGTCAAAGTACGCTCAATACCTCCTGTCGCATGAAGCGATCGTATCACATATATCAATTTCATACTCTGTACTTATTGTGCAGGAAGTCTGTCAGATGACCTACTTTGTTAACACAAAACTCTATTTTATTATAATACCGACGAAAAATTAACACCTTCTGAAAGTGACAGAATGGACGGAATAGCAAAAGAAAAAAAATTGTCAACAGGAGTCTTCCGTACCTAACGCTCCGACAGATCAGTCTCTTACGGACCTCAAGAAATTCCCGCGCCGTTTTTTCAGAGGTATTATAGCGAGACAACAAATCCACACCTGACATAAGAAAATAACACACAAACAACATATAATCCACAGTTGTATTTACATTATACCGAGACGGGGCTGGAGGATTGTTCAGCATTATATTGGCACTAACAGTATAACTCCAAATGACCTTGTCGGCGTTTCCTGAAGAAAAAGTTGTATTTACAATTGAAGACTGATTAAATTCATAGACATATGTCACCTTTGGCAATAAGAGTACAGACGAGCAGTGTGAGAACAATTTGTATGACCAACACTGATCCTCGTACAAAATTCCATCTTCAAAAAAAACTTGATGCTTCATAAGCACATCACGCCGAATCATTTTATTCCATGCATAGAGGTAAATCTTATGATGAAGCATATCCATGAATAAAGAGGTAGGATCATCTATCTGTCTTGGTTCCTGTATATGAGGAATCATCAGGTAATTTCCCTTCTTATTCTCCGCATTTCCAATTATCATCTCCACTTCTGGATATTTATTAAGAAATTCTGCAAAATACGAAAAACAATCTGGCACCAAATAATCATCAGAGTCCATAAAAAATATATAATCTCCCGTAGCATGCATAACACCAGTGTTACGTGCCGCCGACAAGCCTTGATTCTTATCATGACTTATCAATTGAAATCTGATATCTCCTCTATAATCTGCTGTCTGTTGGCGAACGACATCCATGCTCCTATCAGGAGAGCAATCATCCACAATGATGCACTCAACATTAACAATGGTATTATCCTGAATCATCACAGACTCCAAACAACGCATAACATACTGTTCTACGTTATAGACAGGAATAACTACCGAAATCGTCACCATAAATTCTCTCAAATTTGCTACAAAGATAGTAAAAAAAAAAAAACTTGCAAAAAAAAACACACTATTTTTGCTATTATAAAAAAAATATGTAAATTTGCACAAATTAAATATTATGACTCAACTAAGTATCATCATCCCCTTCTTTAACGTGGAGAAATATATTCACGCCTGTCTTGAAAGTGTTTTTAGTCAAGGCTTAGATGAGGATGATTTCGAAGTAATCCTTGTCAATGACGGCAGCAAAGACAGAAGTATGGAAATATGTACTGATTTCATTGCCCGACATAAAAACATCATTGTGATTAATCAAGAAAACCAAGGACTCTCGGTTGCGCGCAACAATGGCATTTCCAAGGCAAAAGGAGAATACATACTTATGATTGACTCCGATGATTTACTCATTGAGCATAGTCTTCCTGATATACTTACAAAAGCGTTAGAGGAAAAAACGGACATGCTTATAGCGGATTTCCTCATTATGAATAACGAAGAAATCAAACTTTCCGGGATACACCTCTCTCCCCAAGAGAATATAGAGTTCATAAAGAAAACCGGGCAAGAACTTTTTCTTGGCAATCCTAAATCACGAATGTGCTATGTCTGGCATATTCTATACAGGAAGAACTTTCTCATTGAGAACAATATTCTGTTTGTCCCTGGAATTTACTATGAGGATGTTCCCTTTATCCACGAATGCTATCTCAAAGCCCAAAGTGGCATCATAACCAATAAATTACTGAATATCTATCGAAAAAGAAACGATTCTATAACCGGTTCACCTTTCAACAAGAAAAAAGCCATAGATTATTGCATAGTTATTGGGAAAACCTGGGACCTTATGTCACTTTCACACCTCTCTCCGCAAATGAAAAAGAAATTGGAATCGAATATATATACTATATTTCTGACCATGCTTTACGGTATAATTAAATTTCTTGATACAGAGGAAGGAGTCGAAGTCCTTGATTTCCTGAGGAAGAGAGTCCCCAATTTGTTGTTTTCTTTTGGGAAAAAACAGCAATTAGAATCCTATGTGTTAAAATACTGGCCTAGCATAGACTTGTCAATCCGAAGAATTTACTTGGAATGGAAACGGAAGAAACTGATAAACTGACGAATTTTTATTGAGAGGTTGATTAACAATACAGTGATAGTAGGGGGAAGTATCCCTAAAAAATAAAGCGACAGATTCTTCATCCATAAATCTTTTAACATGAGCGTTTCGCATAGGGATAGCGGCGAGCGCATAACATCACGAACTTCTATTTTTGTAAACGAAGGCGAGATCGATTTCTTATTTATCTGAATATGAATCGCCATATAATAGCAAGTCATCATCACTCTAAACATCCGACGTGAGAAATACGGTCTATCTTTGATACGAGAACTATTTCCCTTAACGGCTTGCATCGCCTTTATTGTACCCTCCACCTCCCGTCTATCGATGTGACTACGTTTTTGGAAATTGGACGCTGACCCAAAACGGCAATAGTAATTATATGTAACATCCGGGAGTGTAATAACTCTTGTGACATAAGTTGGAAGATCCATCGTAAACGTGAAATCCTCCCAATAGTTAATTGGTTTATAACGCAATTGATTATCTTTGAAGACAGTCATATCGAAAAGGATGTTCCACGTCATAGCAGGTAAACCATCATATTTCCGGTATGCCCATTTTGCAAACTCATTCTCATAAGAAAAATGCATTGCTGGATAACAATAGTCAGTAGTTTTGATTTCGTCTCCCAGAAGATCAACTTTCTTGTATGAGCCATATACAAGTTCCGCTTGATAACGGGTCGCATTATCATAAAGTAACTCTATAGTGTTGGGAGCAATAGAATCATCGGCATCCATGAAATAGAGATACTTGCCTTGAGCCTCATCAATAATTTTATTCCTTGCATTCCCTATTCCCATATTATGAGGTTGACTAACAATTCGTATATCTTTACCACGAGGATGCACACGTTGATATTCCTTTAAAATATTTATAGAAGAGTCTATTCCACAGTCATCACATATCAAGAACTCTATGTTCTGAAAAGTCTGCGCTAGAGCAGAGTCCATCGCCAGCCGAACATATTTCTCCACATTATAGACAGGTATTCCTATTGTTACGTCGTAGGGGATACGTTTGAATTGCTCCATGCCAATATTTTTCTGCAAAAATAAGGAAAAAACTGCTAATCACCAAATTATTCAAAGCAAATCTTCTCAGAGCGCCCGTTTCGTCTTACCCAACAGCCAAACTGCAGGAACAGACAATGGGGCAGGTAACGTGCCCAACAGCCACAACATCAAATTTGCAAATTGTTTATGGGGGAAGTGTAGGATATCACACAACCGTACGGGGTGACATAAAGCCTGATGTATTTCGCCATTTGTAATTTCTGGAACAATCCGCCGATAATGTTTCAGAATATGGCAGACGATATAGAAACTATTCATCTCCAAATTATAAGTTAGATAAGGCAGATAGGCCTTATCCTTCATCGAAGGGCATTTCCGCTTCAGATAGTCAATCGTTGAAACGTTATTCATAATCTCAACCTTGTCCAACTGCTCCCGATCCTGATAATGTGACAAAGAACCTGGGCGACACAGGTAATGATAGGTGACAGTGGAAGAGAGGACAGCCCTCTCTACCTTTGTGACCATCTCGTATGTGAAAGCCAGGTCTTCCCAAAAAACAGTATCAAGAAAACGCAACTGATGGCCTCGTAGAAAATCAATCCGCATCAGACAATTGCAGACGGAGATAGGGAATGTGCTATAGTTGGCAAACGCATACATAGCCATTTCATTAGCAGAAAGGAAAGTGGCATCTGGTAAGACAGAAGACCGTATCGGGCTGTGCTTCATCATATCAATCCGATCCAAGGAGCCATATGCGACATCCGCCTGAAAGTCGTTCATCTTCCCAACCAACATGTTAATAGTATCAGGCTCTATCAAGTCGTCGGAATCTAGGAAAAAAAGATAACGGCCTTTCGCCTCATCTAAAATATGGTTGCGGGCAACCCCTACGCCACAATTCCCATCATGATAAAAGATATGGATATCACCACCACGTGGATGAACAGACTTCAGGCGCTCTACAACCTCGATAGAGCCATCCCCTCCCCCATCATCAATCACCAGATATTCTATGCTTTCAAATGTCTGATTAAGTGCGGATTCCATGGTTTTCTCTATGTACCCTGCGGCCTGATAGACAGGTATTCCTATGGTCACTTCATACTCCATCTCCAATACTATCAAATAATTGTTTCCACCTTTCGGCTATCTGCTCTATACGAAAACGTTGGACATTCTTTACAGCCTTCTCAGCCATGGCACGTCGCTCGGAAACATTGCTCATCAATCGTATCATCGAGTGTGCAAGTTGCTCTACGTTTCCATTTGCGACTAAGAGTCCATCCTCCCCATCAGAAATAATTGAGCCTGGCCCCCATGGGCAGTCAAACGAGACGACAGGAAGTCCACATGCCATAGCCTCAACAATAGCCAGTCCAAAGCCCTCGAAACGAGAACTGCAAACCGACAAAGAACTCTTGATGTATTCTGACTGTATATCTGAAGTCCGACCGTGCAAACCACAGCGGTTATAATCAATGTGGAGCCGATCCACCATTTGCTCATAGACTGTACGATCTCCGTCACCGTAGATATCCAATCGCCAATCTGGACATATCTGCTGCACTTTAGCCCATGCCTGTAACAGATGGTCATAGCCTTTTTCATGACAATAGCGCCCGACGGCTAACACCCGTTTCTGACCTTGATCACTGATCGCATGAGCCTCAAATGACAAGGGATTGGGAATAGCAACCACATTATTCAGTTCGCCCCAGGCCTCCTTGTCTTTTTCTGTCAAGACAACCAAACGATCCAAGCGTTTCAACTTACTGACTAGACTTCTCATCCAAAACTTTGAGAACAAATCTTTTACAATATTGGAATTACCTGCATCAAAGTTCCGATAATTGGCTCTATTGATATGCAACTCTCCCACCTTCTTACTACCATCCCTAACCGACGATATGAAATTGATCTCACGACGTAGTAAACTTACAGTAATATCAGGCCGTAGGCGCATCAACTCGGCTGCTAAGCGTTTTTTATATAGCCTTTGTTTTTTCAGATAAACGAGCACTTTCTTGACAAAAGAACAGGTCCACAGTTGCTCAAAACCAATATCCAAATTGACAATTTTCACCTTGTCGGAAAGTGAATAGAACAGCGGTTTGTCCTTACCCTCTGTCAAAATAATGGTAATGTCGTAACCAAAATGTTCTGCAAAATAATTGGCTTTAAGTGTCAGCACACGCTCTACCCCCCCTGCCATATACAGGGCAGGTGTACAATAGACAATCTTATATGTTTTGGCTTTCACGATGCAAATATACAAAAAAAAAACAACTTTTTTGATTATTCAAGGAAAATTTGTATATTTGCAACAAAATACTCAGCAAATGATTAAAGTCAGCATCATATTACCCATATATAATGTGGCACCGTATTTGGATGAAACATTCCAATCAATTCTTCATCAGTCATTAAAGGATATAGAGATCCTAGCCGTCAACGATGGCTCTACGGATAACAGCGAGGACATTATCAAGAAATATGCCGAACAAGACGAACGGATACGCTATTATTATCAAGAGAACCAAGGACAGTCTGTGGCAAGGAATCTGGCACTTCAACATGCTTCAGGGAAATACATCTACATGATGGACTCTGATGACGTATTGGGTGACCCAGATGCCTTACAGATTGGTTATGAATATGCTGAGAAGAATCAGGCCGACTTTATCTTTTTTGACGGAGAGTCGTTTTCTGATAAGGATGCCAACCGTTCTTCATGGAACACGAAAAGAACGCATCTTGTAGAAGAAAACAAGAAATACGATGGTGAGTATCTCCTGAACCTAATGCTTGATACCCAAACACACAATTGCGTCGTTTGGCTCTTACTCATCAACCGTGACTACCTCCATCGGATCGGGCTCAAGTTTCATCCAGGCATCATTCATGAAGATGAACTGTTCACCACCATCCTAACATTAAGGAGCA
>AUXO010673631.1_pt1 | contig 14260 bp, 15 predicted proteins | sample 768731 | NCBI WGS metagenome assembly AUXO01 (sample SAMN02715735, study PRJNA202380) | gut metagenome | biome: sheep rumen | host: Ovis aries | place: New Zealand: Palmerston North | reverse complement strand
GTAATTTATATTTTCAATAAAAAAATTTATAACACAGAGAAAATTGGAAATACTATAGTTAAGACAAATATACAAGCCTATGTTTTAAGCATAACTTCATATGAGGCAATTGCAGATATCACTATTACAAACGGAAAAACAACAAACAAATACAAGATAAAACAAAATGAGAATTTAAATGGCGGTTTTGAACAGGTAGTTATTGAACCAGAAACTATTAAACGGGACTACAATAAAATTCGATGAAAAAAAATTAGAAGTATATAACACAAAAATTAATGCAAGCAAGATATATGAAAATTATAATTATATTTTAAGCAATCACTTATCGCTTTTAAGCTTTATTAACGATTTTAAAAATTCAGAAGATGCAAAATACATTGAAAATGAAAATGAAGCCATTATGGAATTAAGTAGGAAAAACGAAAACAGATATATTGCAAAAGAAATATTAAAAATAGATAAACATACAGGAACCCCCAAAAGCTTAGAGATACAAGATAATACACAAAAACTTCTGGTTTACATATTATATAGTGAGATTAAAATAAATGACGAACCAGAAGAAATATTAGCAAATAATATTTGAATATAGATAAAAAGGAAGCTTCTGCAAGTGAAATTTATTTTAATTTTAAAATTTAGGGTTGTATATACACTTAAAAAAAGCAGGAGTGAAGCAAATGATAATAAAAAGAGGGGATATGTATTATGCGGATTTAAGCCCAGTTATTGGATCCGAGCAAGGAGGAATACGACCTGTACTTATAATTCAGAATGATACAGGAAATAAATATAGTCCAACAGTAATTGCAGCAGCAATTACATCGCAAATGAATAAAAGCAAACTTCCTACTCACATAGAAATAGGCTCAGAAGAATTCGGATTAAAAGCAGATTCAGTTGTGCTTGCTGAACAGATTCGTACAATCGACAAAAGCAGATTAAAAGAAAAAATAGGGCATATAGACGACGAAAGCATTATGGGAAAAATTAATAATGCATTGGGAGTAAGCTTCCGGATTATAAACCCTTTTTGCTTAGAAATCACGAAAAAAGAGCAAACTCATTAGGCAAACTAAATATGGATTGCCTAATGGGCTTGCTCTTTAATATTATATTTTTAATTTCTTTATGGATTTTACCTCTTCAAAAAGCTTTTCAATATTAGCTTGCTTAGCATTTAAAGCAGTTTCATATTGATTCAAAACTTCTTTGTAATTCTCAAAAGTTTCACCCTGTGCAAGCAAAATTCGCATGCCTTCTTTATAATATTCTTGCTTTTTTTCTGTTCTTTCGCCAAGCATTTTCTCATGATACTTATCTATTTCTTTTAATCGCTTTATTTCACCTTTTAAGTAATCAACATAATCAAAATTTTGACTAATTTCATATTCTGTATCGTCAATTACAACTTTAAATAAGCATTTTAAAACATGTTTATTAATTTTACCTAATTTAGCATCTTCAGCCATTTGCGCTAAGGCACTGTCATTTGCAATTTTTTCATTAGGTTTACTATTTTCAATAAGGATTTTTAAAGTATCAGTAATACCAATGTGAGTTTTATACTGCCTTTTGCTTGTAATGGCATCAAATTCATCAGCAACACGAATTATTTGGCCTTCCAAAGGAATATCTTTTGCATGTAACCCATTAGGATAACCAGAACCATTCAATGCTTCATGATGATACAAAGGACCCGCACAATATGGACGAAGTTTTAAATCCTTAAAACACATTTCATATCCGATGGTTGTATGTGTTTTCATTATGGCATATTCTTCATCTGTAAGTGGCCCATTTTTTTGCAGGATTTGTGGTGGAATAAACATTTTTCCAATATCATGTAAATATGCACAAATCGTACAATAAACAGTAAAATTTTTGTTTAAATGCAGGTATTCGCATAGTCTACATGTAAGAGAAGCAACATTTTCTGAATGCTTTCTCGTAAATACGTCAAGACTATCAAGCATATTTAATTGATAACGCATAGAACTATCAAGGTCATAAGACTTAAGAGCTGTATTACTATAAAAATCAAAAGAATCATTTTTCATATGTATTATCCTCCAAAAGCATTTTATATTAAAAGAATAAAAAGGTCAAGAGAAATGATGAGCATGATGATTCAAAAGCCACTTGGTAACTCACGTAACAAATGACTTTTTAAATGCTTTTTCAAAAATAAACCCATAAATTATCTTGCTGTGAATTATCTATAATTACATATTTTTACATTGTTTTTTTATTATAACCGTTGCAGCGCTTGGCATGCGACTTGATTTTAGCTATAAAAAGTGGTAAAATTATATTAATAGGCCAGTGGCTTATTAAAGTACTTGCTGCACAATCCAAAAAACGACCAACAAAGGAGAGACATTCATGAAAAAAATGGTGTGCACGATTCTTGCAGCAATGCTGCTGATGATGGTGATGGGATCTGCTTCTGCAGAACTGCAGGTTGTCAAGGAGTATACTACAGAGGATGGCATTCATGTCATCACCTGGCAGGACCCTGAAGACTTTTCGCAGATTGCGATTACTCTGGAAGATACATTCGAATGTGGGGTTTCTCTCACAATTCACGGCCGTCCAGAGATGAGCGCAGAACTCTTGGAAATGCTTCAGTATTTCAGGCTTGGCGAAGATGCTTTTTCAGGCATAGACAACAAGCTTGACTACGGGCGCATCCTGTGGATATATGGACTTGAAGAAGGCAACATCTGATGTTGTTATAATCGGTCCAATTCCACAACCATTCAGCAAGTACGCCCACCCCGACAGCAATGGAGGGGTGGTTCTTTTTTATGCAAAATTACTTGTAAAAAAATGATTTTTCCTGTATGATTATATGTGTTTAAAAGAGGTGCAAAAGATGTATTTAAAAAAATTAGAATTATATGGATTTAAATCATTTGCTGACAAAACTACCTTAGAGTTTATGCCAGGTATTACAACAGTAATTGGACCGAATGGATCGGGAAAGAGCAATATTTCTGATGCTATTAGGTGGGTACTTGGAGAGCAAAGCATGAAATCATTAAGAGGCTCAAAATCTGAGGATATAATTTTTGCGGGAACACAAAGTAGAAAGTCATTAGGATTTGCAGAATGCTCGATTATAATTGATAATACAGATGGAAAACTTCCTGTAGAATATTCTGAAGTCACAGTAACTAGAAGACTATACAGAAGTGGAGAAACGGGATATTTTATAAATAAAACACCTTGTAGACTAAAAGACATTTTAGAGCTGTTTATGGACACAGGTATAGGAAAAGACGGATATTCAATTATTGGCCAAGGAAAAATTGATGAAATTTTAAGTAACAAGTCTGAAGACAGAAGACGTATTTTTGAAGAAGCAGCAGGAATTGTAAAATATAGAACAAGAAAAGAAGAAGCAGAGAAAAAGCTTGAACAAACAAAACTAAATTTACTACGTATAAATGATATTTTATCTGAGATAGAAGGAAAAATTGAACCTCTTAAGAACCAATCTGAAAAAGCAAAAAAATTTTTAGATTTAAGAGAAGAATTAAAAGGTATCGAAATTGGGCTATTTTTGTGTAATATAGATAATTATAAACAAAAGCTAGAGGAGCTTATAGCAGATGCAACCGTGCTAGAAGAACAAGTAAAAGATGAAGAAGAAAAGTATTCAAATATGCAGGTGCTAAGAGAAGAACTAAAAACAGAGATAGAAGGACTGAATAGCAAAATAGAAGAAATGCAAAATCTTGGATTCGAAAGCACAAACAAGATAGAGCAGTTAAATTCAGACATTAGAGTATCGAAAGAAAGAATAGAAGCAGGCAGACAAAACAGTGGAAGATATGTAGAAGAAATAGAGGAGCTAAACAAAAAAATTACATCATTAGAAGAAGAAAAAAAGCAGAAGAACGATAAAAAGACTAACCTTTTTGCAAACAAGGAAAAGTTTGAAAAAGAATTGAAAGAAAAAGAAGATGAGCTAGCTAAAATTTCTTCAAAGCTGTCAAACAAAGAAAAAGAAATAGAAGATAAAAAACAAAAAATGCAATTAAATATGGACATGAAGTATGAGAAAAAAAATCAGATTGCGCAAGAAAATTCTAACATAGAAAACTTTGCAAAAAGAGAAAAAGCATTAAAAGATGAGATTGATTCTACAATTTCAGAATTAGATTCATCAAGAATGACAAAATCTGAAATATCTAAATCATTTACAGAGATAGAAAGCAAAAGAAATACAGCAAAGGATGCACTAGAAGCTATTAGCAAGCAAAGAGATGAAGCAGAAGCTAAAACAAAAGAACTAGAAAAAAAGGTACAAAATTTGACAAGCGAGCTTCAGATGAAAGAGACAAAAAAGAGATTTTTAGTAGAAACAGAAAAGGAAAAAGAAGGCTATACAAGAAGCGTTAAACTTTTGTTAGAAGATTGCGAAAAAAACAGCAAACTAAGAAGTGGTATGCACGGAGTTTTAGCTGATTTAATTTCTGTTCCAAAGGAATATGAAGTTGCAATAGAAATGTGCTTAGGACAAGCCTTGCAAAACATTGTTACAGATGATGAAGATACTGCCAAAAAGTTAGTGGAGCACTTAAGAGAAAATAAACTTGGAAGGGCATCTTTTTTACCAATTTCTTCTGTAAAGGGAAAAAAGATAGATAGACTGATTAAAAACGCTTTGCCAGGAGTAATTGGAGTTGCATCAGATTTAGTTAATACAGATAAAAAGTATGAGCAAATTGTGCTAAATTTACTTGGAAAAACTGTATTAGTGGATAATATGGATACTGGAGTAATTTTGGCAAAGCAAAATCAATATAGCTTCCGTATTATTACTCTTAAGGGAGATGTTATAAATTCGTCTGGAAGTATTACTGGTGGATATGTAACTCCTAAAACTGTTAGTATACTTGGAAGAAAGCAGGAAATTCAAGCTCTAGAAACAGAAATAAATAAAATAAAGAATGAACTTGAAAAAGCAAATAAGGAAAAGACTGATTACGAAGAAAGCATTCAAACAGTTTTAGAAGAGGCTATAGGACTTGAAAAACAAATCGCTGAGCTTGAAATTACATATGCAACGGAAAAACAAAGACTAACATCTATTGAAGAAAATGTTGCCAAATTAGAAGAAAGACTGCTAAAGCAAAAAGAAGAAAAAGAAAAAATAACATCTGAAACAAGTAATGCAAAACAGATTATAGAATCTATTAATAAAGAAATAGAAGTAATAGATAAAGAAAGCGAAGGGCTAAATGCAGAAATTATTCAATTTGCTGAACTTAATAAAGATGACCAAAAATATATTGATGATCTAAATTTTGATATTACAAACTTAAGAATATCGGTATCTTCTTTTGACGAAAGTGAAAGCTCTATAGATGAGATGGTTGCAAGAATCGATGAAGATATAAATGCAACAAAACAAAGTATTGCAAACAAGAAAAGCCTTTGTTCAAAGATTGAAGAAGATGAGGTAGAGCTAAAGAACAAGATAAACATTCTTACAGAAGAAATAGAAAAAATAAAAAATGACATTACAAGTAGCTCAGAGGAACAAGTAAAATTAAAAGAAAGCAGAAGCCAAAAAACCGCAAAACAAGAGGAAACTGAAAAAAAACAAGAAGAAAAAAGAGCCCAAATAGAAGAACTAAAAGCGCAAATATCAAAGCTTGATGTTAAAAAATCAAAATATGAGGTTGAATTAGAACAAGTAATAAACAAAATGTGGGAAGACTATGAAGTAACGCCAAATAACGTAGCAGATTATAAAAGACCAGAAAACATAGCAGAAACGACAAAAAGGGTAAATAAATTAAGGTCAGAGATTAAAGATTTAGGTAGCATAAATATTGACTCAATTGAAGAGTACAAGAAAACAAAAGAAAGATATGACTTTATGTGTGAACAACGATTGGATTTAGAAGACTCAAGTACAAAATTAAAGAAGCTTATTGCGGAAATGGTTACTACAATGAAAGAGCAGTTTACTTCTCAATTTAAAACGATAAATAAATATTTTGGAGAAGTATTTGTTCAGCTATTTGGCGGAGGCAAAGCAGAGCTTAAGCTTACTGATAGTGAAAACATACTAGAAAGTGGAATTGAAATAGAAGCACAGCCACCAGGAAAAAAATTACAAAACATGATGCTTTTATCAGGTGGTGAAAAGGCATTTACTGCTATAGCACTTTTATTTGCAATTCTAAAAATTAATCCAGCTCCTTTTTGCGTATTAGATGAAATTGAAGCGGCATTAGACGATGTAAACGTATACCGCTTTGCAGACTATTTAAAGAAATATACTAAGGAAACTCAATTCCTTGTAATTACTCACAGAAAAGGAACCATGGAAGCTGCTGATACAGTTTATGGTATAACCATGGAGGAAAATGGCGTAAGTAAACTACTTTCAATGAAACTAAAATGATTAATTAGAAAGCAATTCAAACAAACTTAATGAAATCAATATTATTCCAGATAAAATGCTCCATATAGATGGGCTTAAGGATGATATTGATTTTATTTTTTTTCCAATTATTATACCAATCGATAAAAATAACAAATGGAAGAAAGCAACTAAAGCTGGAAACCAAAAAGCGGAATTATATAAATTAACATAGAATAATCCTGTTGCAACTGCATCGGCTGATACTGCAAGCCCTAAAAATAAAGCTTCTTTCGAATCAATAGAAAGAGAACTGTCAAAATCCGAAATGCTAGGATCTGCAAGTATTTTTGAAATGCCAGGCTTCTTTCTAATGCTTTGAAATATAATTAAAATACCTATAATTGCAGGAAACAAGCTACTAAATAAATTAGCAATCCACGCAGGAACAAGACTTAATATTAATTTGCCAAATACTATTGAGAAAAGGACAACAAGAAAAGACGTAATAAAAAGAATTATGCGAGATTTTAAAGATATTTTTATACCATTAATACCATATGCTGTTCCCACACCAAATGAGTCAAGACTAAAAACAATAGCAAGCAATGACGAAGTAAAAAACATAAAAAACACCTCTTTACATAATATGTCAATAGACTTAATTAGTGAAAATAAAAGATTAAGTATGTCATATTTATAATTTCACTGAATATATATTAATAAAATAAACCGAAGGAGGAATATAAAAATGTGGCATACATTGACAAAGGAAGAAGTTAGGAGAAAACTTAGGACAGACTTGGCAAATGGACTAACAGAAGAAGAAGCTAAAAAAAGACAAAAAGAATATGGAGAAAATAAGCTTAAAGATAAGAAAAAAAACAACATTATGATTAAGTTTTTACTGCAGTTTAATGATTTTATGATTATTATTTTGTTGATAGCTGCAGGTGTTTCAGCAGTTATCAGCTATGCAGAAGGAACACGGAGAATATATTGATTCTATTATAATAATTGCAATTGTTGTGTTTAATGCATGCATGGGACTCATACAGGAAACCAGAGCAGAAAAAGCTTTAGAGGCTTTAACTAAGCTTTCGGCTCCTATTGCAAAGGTAAAAAGAGAAGGCAAAATAAAAGAGGTTCCATCAAGTGATGTTGTACCAGGGGATATTGTTTTACTTGAAACAGGAAATTTTGTTCCTGCTGATAGTAGAATTATAGAAGAGTCAAGTTTAAGTATAGAAGAATCTGCCCTAACTGGAGAATCTGCTCCTGTAAAAAAGGAGGCAACTTGCACTCTTGAAAAAAACATAATGCCAGCAGACATGATTAACATGGCATTTGCGACTACTACTGTAAGCGCAGGACATGGAGAAGCGGTTGTGTGTGATATTCGGAATGAAAACAAAAGTAGGACAAATTGCAAATTTGATTTTATCTGATGAAGCGCCTGAAACTCCCCTTCAAAAGAAACTTCGGTGAAGTAGGAAAAAAATTAGGACTAGCTGCACTGATTATTTGTTCATTTATTTTTGTAATTGGAGTGTTAAAGAGAATTCCATGGATTCAAATGTTTATGACATCAGTAGGACTAGCAGTTGCAGCTATTCCAGAAGGACTCCCTGCAATTGTAACAATACTCTTATCCATAGGGGTAACAAAAATGGCAAAGAAAAATAGCATAATAAGGAAACTGCCAGCAGTTGAGACGCTTGGAAGTAGTAATGTAATTTGTTCAGACAAAACAGGAACACTTACTAAAAACATGATGAAAGTTACTAAAATAACAGATGGATCTTATAGCATTACTAGTGAAATAACAAGTACGAATAGATTGATTATAGAACTGCGGAGCTCTTTGTAATGATGCAAAAGAGCAAGAAGAAAATGGCAAATGGAGTGTTTTAGGTGAACCAACAGAATCTGCAATTATAAACGCAAGCCTTGAAAACAAGATTCATAAATCTGATTTAGAGAGAGACTTTCCACGTGTCCGGAGAGATACCATTTGATTCTTCAAGAAAGCTTATGACGACAATACATAAAATGCAGTCAGGATATAGAATTATTACTAAAGGAGCACCTGATATTTTATTAAGTAAATGTTCAAAAGACTATAATAATGGTAAAATACAAAATATGAATATATCTAGAATAGAGGAAATTAAAAATGCAAATAGAAAAATGGCAGAAAAAGCATTAAGAGTATTAGCTGTTGCTTATCTAGATACACAACACATGCCGACTAATATTAAAGCTGAACAAATTGAGAAAAACTTGATATTTGTAGGTTTAATAGGAATGATAGATCCTCCAAGAGAAGGAGTAAAGGAAGCAGTAGAAACATGTAGAAAAGCAGGAATTAAAACTGTAATGATAACAGGAGACCATATAGACACTGCAAAAGCAATTGCAAAAGAAATTGGAATATTAAAAGGTTCGGATTTGGCTATTACCGGGACCGAACTAGATAAACTACCGCAAGACAAGCTTGAAAAAGACATAATGAACTATTCGGTTTTTGCCAGAGTTTCACCTGAGCATAAAGTTAGAATTGTAAAAGCATTTAGAGCAAATGGAAAAATAACTGCAATGACAGGGGATGGAGTAAATGATGCACCAGCACTTAAAATGGCGGATATAGGTGTTGCTATGGGAAAAGGAGGAACAGATGTTGCTAAAAGTGCATCAGATATGATATTAGCTGATGACAATTTTGTAACTATTGTGGAAGCTGTAAAGACTGGAAGGCACATATATGACAATATAAAAAAAGCAGTTCATTTTTTGCTAGCAACAAATATAGGGGAAATAGTTGTAATATTTATAGGACTACTACTAGGGCTTGAATCGCCGCTTCTTGCAATACAGCTTCTTTGGGTAAATTTGGTTACTGATTCGATTCCAGCAATAGCTCTTGGGCTTGAACCAGCAGATGCAAATATAATGGCCAGAAGACCAGAGAGTTCAAAAAAAGGGCTATTTTCAGATGGACTTTGGGCGAAAATTTTCATAGAGGGAACTATGATTGGAATGCTTACTTTGTTTAGCTTTACGATAGGCAATAAACTTTTTGGATTAGATGTAGGAAGAGCAATGGCATTTGTTTCATTAAGTATGCTAGAGTTGATTCATAGCTTTAACATAAAATCAAACGAATCAATTTTTAAAATTGGAATAAAGCAAAATCCATATTTGATAGGCTCATTTATTATAGGGGCTTTTTTACAAATAGGAGTTGTAAGTATTGAGCCACTAGCTAAAATATTTGACTGTGTTCCACTAAATATGGAGCAGTGGATGATAGTTGCTTTAATTTCAATATGTCCTATTGTAATAATTGAAACACAAAAGAAATTAAATGAAATAAAGTTTGGGAAAAGAGTTTATGGAATTAAAAGCCAAACTAATGAATAAAAAAGCAAGCATTTGCGAGGAAAACGGAGGGAAAAAGAGGAATAAAGGGAATAAATAACCAAAATTATGATTCGATTTGACATAATTTTGGTTATTTTGCTTTTTCTTCGAATATTAGATTTGAAATTGCCTAGAATATATAGTATAATTAACTTTGTCGCGCATAAAATTAGCCTTAAAAGGAGAGTGAATTTTATTTTAGAAAAGAAAATTAAATACTATACAAAAGAATGTACTAAGTGGACGACTTTATTAGTATTTGGTATTCTTATTATTATATTTGCGATTTTAACGAAATATAAACCTGTTTATATAGTTACGCTTTCTGGAGTAGAAATAGGAATTGTAAATAATAAACATGAAATAGAAGATGCCATTGAGAGCTACGTTCAAAACGTAACAGAAGACATAGCATATATTAACATAGAAGAAATGCCAGAATTTAAATTGAAATTTGTAAGTCGAGAAGAACAAACAAGCGAAGAAGAAGTTCTAATAGCTGTAAGAGATACTGCCATAATTACTTATAGAAGATATGCAATTACATTAGAAGGAGTGCAAAAATCAGTTGTATATTCACTAGATGAGGCAAAGAGCGTAGTAGAAGAAATAAAAGAGGAATTTGATGGAGATTTAGACCTAGATATAGGGGTAGTAGAAATATTTGATACAAACCATGTAGATGTAGAAAATGTTGAAACAGCTGTGGCTAAAGTAAATGATGATTCGCTTATACAGGAAAAGCTCAAAGAAAAAGAAGCAACGGTAAACGGAATAGTATTGCATTTACCATTAAATGAAGAAGCCAAAACAACAATTACTTCGCGTTTTGGTTCGAGAAATGGTGGATACCATTCTGGATTAGATATAGCAACAACAATTGGAACACCTATATATGCAGCAGCTGCAGGAACTGTGACATATGCAGGATGGCAAGGAGGATATGGAAATTTAGTAATTATTTCTCATGGCAATGGTGTAGAAACATATTATGCTCATTGCACGTCAATATATGTATCTACAGGAGAAACAGTAGAAACAGGAGAACTAATTTCATCAGTTGGTTCAACGGGAAATTCTACAGGACCACATCTTCACTTAGAAGTTAGAGTAAATGGAGTAGCTCAAAATCCGCAAAATTATTTATATAAATAAAAATATGTTCAATAAAAACAAGACTTAAGTCTTGTTTTTTCTATATAAAAAATATATAATATACAAACAGTTAAACAATACAAGGAGGAAAAAATGTCTAAAGAAGATTATGAAATTGTTATGGGACTCGAAATTCATGCAGAGCTTTCAACTAAAACCAAGATTTTCTGTTCATGCCCAACCGAGTTTGGAAGCGAACCTAATACACATTGTTGCCCTGTATGTATGGCTATGCCAGGTACTTTACCAGTGCTTAATGAGAAGGTTGTAGAGTATGCAGTAAAAGCAGGACTTGCTATGAATTGTGAAATCTCAGAATATAGTAAAAATGACCGTAAAAATTATTTTTACCCTGACCTACCAAAATCATATCAAATTTCACAATTTGATAAGCCACTTTGCAAAAATGGATATGTTGAAATAGAAACAAAAAATGGCAAAAAGAAAATAAGAATATTAAGAATTCACATAGAAGAAGATGCAGGAAAACTAAACCACGATGAATATGGAAGGGGGAGCTTTGTAGATCTTAATAGAGCAGGAGTGCCACTTATAGAAATCGTATCAGAACCAGATATAAGAGGAGCAGAAGAAGCTGATATTTATTTTAAAAAGATAAAATCAATACTGGAATATATTGAAGTTTCGGACTGCAAAATGCAAGAAGGTTCTTTAAGGGCAGATGTAAATGTTTCAGTAAGAAAAAAAGGTGAAACGAAATTTGGAACGAGAACTGAAATGAAAAACATGAATTCATTTAGAGCTATCCAAAATGCTGTAGAATATGAAGCACAAAGACAGATAGAAATAATAGAAAATGGCGGTAAGATAGAGCAAGAAACATTAAGATGGGACGAGCTACAAGGAAAGACATACCCTATGAGAGACAAAGAAGATGCGCAAGATTATAGATATTTTCCAGAGCCAGATTTAGGAATAATACATATTACAAAAGAATATGTAGATAATGTAAAAAAGAATCTGCCTGAACTCCCAGAGAGCAGGAAAGAAAGATATATTAATGAGTTTAAGTTGCCAGAATATGATGCAAATATTTTAACTTCTTCAAAATATTTTTCTAATCTTTTTGAAGGTGCTGTTTCAAAATGCGGGAATGCTAAGGCCGTTAGCAACTGGATTATGTCTGATATAAGTGGCATTTTAAATGACAAAGAACTAGAACCTGAAAAAATACCATTTACAGCAGACGACTTAGCGGAACTAATTTCGTTAATAGATAAGGGTACTATTAGCAGTAGCATTGCAAAAAAAGTACTACCAGAAATGTTTGATGGAGAAGAAAAAAGACCTTCTAAAATAATTGAAAAGAATGGATGGATACAAATTTCTGACGAAGGTGCTATAAGAGAAGTAGTAAATAAAATATTAGAAGCAAATCCTCAGTCTATTGCAGACTATAAAGCAGGAAAAGATAGAGCACTTGGATTTTTAGTAGGACAAGCAATGAAAGAAACGAAGGGGAAAGCAAACCCAGGAATGCTAAATAAAATGTTCTTAGAAGAATTAAATAAATAATTGGAAAAGATTACATTTGAAAGACTCCTATATTTATGTTAACATAAATATAGGAGTCTTTGTTTTAGGAGAAAAAACATGAAAAAGGTTATAGAAGAATTTTTTAATATTAATTATAATGTAATGAGAATAATAAATAGAGGGCTAGTATTCTCATTTGCAATAGGAATAACTGGAATTGCATTACTACTTACATATAATACAAATACAGTAACATATGATATTTTTAAAGGTGGATTAATACTTGTAAAAGCATCAACAATTTTTGCAGCAGAGTTTATAGGATGTGGATTTATAATAGATAAAATAAAAAAAGGTATAATATAATACTTAAACTTTTTATAAATAATAAAAGAACAAGTTCAAAACTTGTTCTTTTATTATTTATTTCATTGTATTTAGTAATTTTGCTAAGCTAGATTTTTTTCTTGAAGCAGTATTCTTTTTAATTACACCTTTTGTACAAGCTTGGTCTACCTTCTTTGTAGCTGTAACAAAAGCTGCTTCGGCTTCTTTTTTATTTCCTTTTTCAACTGCTTCTTTAAAGCTTTTTACAGCTGTTTTATAAGCTGTTTTAACCATATTATTTTGAGCAGTTTTTGTTTCTATAACACTAACTCTTTTAATTGCAGATTTTATGTTTGGCATTAATAGCACCTCCTTTTAGTCCGTGTAAATTACTATCTTAGATATTTTATCACACTAAAGACATTTTTGCAAGTGATTTTTGGACAATATATACAAAAAGATAGTGTCAATTTTTAGGAGAACTTTTATGGAGGTCTATGAGATTGGATTCTAAAAGTTTATTTTATATTTTAGCATTATCTCAAGCACCTAAAAAATTAATTCTAATTTGTTACCTATTCGGTAGTGCAAGTAGGCAGAGTACTTACGTATTGGTCTAGAGTATAGTATTGAAGTAGTCCTGTAACATGCCCCTCAAGGCTTCTTTGCCCTCCATCTTTAAGTGTTATATTCGATCTCATGTCATAAGTGTCTTTTATTTGCTGCGAAGCTGTGCCATTTCCATGGAAGATATACATTTTGTGTTGATCAAAATCATATTGGATTAAAGTTCCACTTTCGTATAATTCATAAGATCTTATACCGTCTTTATAGTAAACATATACATTTCCAAATTGGCTATCAGCTGTTGTTTCACTATAACCACTTTGTTTTAGTTCATTTCGCTTATCATCGACATTTATTTCCCTGTTAAGATATCTATATCCAATTCCGAATTAAATCATCTCCTATAGTAATATCTCTATCAATGAGCTCTCCATCAAGAGTCATGTCCGTATATCTGCATTTCTTATTTATCCAATCAAATTCATATGTAGCTCCAGCTGCATAGCATATTTTTGTAAGAATTCCATCAGCGTTATAGTAGTATGTATAATATTCTTGTCCATTAGTACTATCATAAACGCTAGTATAATAGAAAGTTGTGCCTTCTGGTGGTTCACCTATTTTTAAATTACTAGTGCTTAATGCAGTAGGTTCTATTGGACCTGGCGCTGATGAACTTACCGGTTCTGGCTGTGGTTCTGGCTGTGGTTGTGTTGTAGAATGCCAATTTACATATAGTGTAACAGTTACATTTCCTTGTTTAAAATCATCGAGCTTACCACATGCATTAGCCAAAGCAGTTGCGTCAATGGCTGCATCAGCTTGACTATATGTGTGACTGCCATCTCCTGTTATCCACTCTGCTCCAGATGGTACTGTGTATCCATTTCGTGTAATATTCAT
>AUXO014510639.1_pt1 | contig 14265 bp, 7 predicted proteins | sample 768731 | NCBI WGS metagenome assembly AUXO01 (sample SAMN02715735, study PRJNA202380) | gut metagenome | biome: sheep rumen | host: Ovis aries | place: New Zealand: Palmerston North | reverse complement strand
TCACTTGTTAAATATCCTATAATACTTGAATTATTTACATGTATTTCTTCTATTGCATTATTTATTGTTTTTAAGTCTCTATCTGTAAGTAATTTCATTTCTTTAGCATCTTCTATATCTCTTCCAAGATAAGAAATATTATCAGCTAGCTTTACAACACATCCTTCCCAAGTATATGGTGCATATTTATTAGAATGTGTAAAATCTTTTTCTAAAATTATTTTTTCTTCTCTTGGCTTCTGTCCTGAAATATCTGGTTCACCACAATGACCCAAAATTCCGTCTCTTACAGCATAAGTAAGATTTAAATTCCTTTTTACTCCTTTTTTATCTTCTAATAATTCTATATTATCAACATAGTGTAAACCATTTTTACCATGCCAAAATCTTTCTCCATATTCTCTTTCAGCAATTTGAGATAGTATTCTTTCACCTTGGTGACCAAAAGGACTATGCCCTATATCATGAGCAACTGCAATTGATTTTGTAAGTTCAAAATTTAATCCTAAATAATTTGCAATTGTATTACTTATTGATTCAACTAAGTTTACATGTTCTATTCTTGTACATATGTGATCATTTTTTGGAGAAAAGAATACTTGAGTCTTATGTTTTAATCTTCTATATGCATTACAGTTTATTATTCTCGTATAATCTCTATCAAATTCACTTCTCATTGGTGCATCTCCATAAATAGGATTATACAATTCTTCTTCTCTCGAAATTGCATTTTCCCATTTTGGATTTTCTTCTCTCATAGCTTCTTTTTCAAATTTTTTCATTTGTTTCTCCTTTTTATACTTTGGACAAAAGCTCTTTTAGTTCTTCTTTTGTAAAATTATATTTTTTATTGCAAAAATGGCATATTATTTCTGCTTTTCCATCTTCTTCAATTATTCTATTTAATTCTTCTTTTCCAATAGAAATAAGTGATTTAGAAATTTTCTCCTTACTACACCCACACTCATACTCTATCTTTAGATTTTCTTCTATTATTTTAACATTTTCATCTCCTGTTATAATTTGAGCTATTTCTAGTAAAGATTTTTCTTCACTAATCATTGTACTAATACTTGGAGCCTTTTTTAAAGCTTCTTCTATTTTTGATATTTCTTCTTCACCACAGTCTGGCATTAAATTAATCATATATCCGCCACTTGCAAGTGTTCCTTCTTTGTTTACTAAAACACCTAATGCAATTACTGTTGGTTTCTGCTCAGAATGAGCAAAATATTCTGTAAAATCTTCAGCAATTTCTCCAGATACAAGTGGAATTACCCCATTATAAGCTCTTTCAGAAGAATTATTCTTTTTTATTATATTTAAGTATCCATTTTTTCCAACAGCTCCTCCAACATCTATCTTTCCATTATCTTTTAATGGAAGTTCCACTATTGGATTATCCATATACGATTTTACTTTTACATTATTATTATCTCTTGTAACAACACATACCATATTGCCTATTGGTCCATCACCTTTAATTTGCATAGTAATGTTGTCTTCATTTTCCTTTATTTCACTAAAGCCCATCATTCCACATATTGTAATAAATCTTCCCATAGTAGCTGTTGTTGTTGGAGTTAAATCATGAATTTTTCTTACATCTTCAACAAGCTTTGTTGTTTTTGAACAAATTATATTTACTTTTCCATCATATGCTAACAGCTTAATTACACTATCCATCTTTTCTCACCTATTATTTTTATTTGCTAAATGCTTTTCTTACATCTTTATAGCTACTCATAAGTAATTCATATTTCATAGCTTCTGGTAAATCTTCATTATACATTGCATTTGAAATTGGAATAGTATATGAGTTAAATTTTGGCATAAAAAATCTTGTTTTAACTATATAATCAATTAAACAATCGTCTTCATTAACTTTAACTTCATGTCGTTCCAAAAAATTCTTTAATAAATCTGTATATTCATCATGAAAATAATTAAACACTTTAGTATATTCTTTATTTTCAGCTAGTTTTTTCATTTCTGATTCTACTAACAATTTTTTTCACCTCATAGCTATATATATTTCCTTATATTACAACTTAATTTTATACTAAAAATCAATATCTTACAAGTACTTTTGTAAAATCATGTATTTGTATTATATTTTAGTAACATTTTTAATATTCAAAAAATACTATACTATATATTTAATAGAAAGAGAGGAATATATCTATGAATACTCTTAGATTAAATTCTAGAGGGCCAGAAGTAGAACTACTTCAAAGTACTTTAAAAAAGCTTGGTTTTTACAATGGTGCAATAGATGGAATCTTTGGTTTTTTGACTTTTACAGCTGTTCAAAATTTCCAAAAACAATTTGGATTAACAGTTGATGGAATTGTGGGAGCAAAAACTTGGGATGCATTAGTGCCATACATAAATGGATATACTATTTACACAATAAACGAAGGTGATACTTTATACAATATTTCTAAAAAATATCAAACAACTGTTGATGCTATTATTTATGCAAACCCTAATATTGATGCAAATAATCTTACTATTAATGAAAGTATTATTATTCCATTCGGTAATATTGTACCTACAAATGTTAGTTACACATCAGATTTACTTACATTAAACATAAATGCTATGCAAGTTGTATATCCATTTTTAGAATTTCAAACAATAGGTAACACTGTTTTAGGTCGTGGCATAAGAGCCATAAAATTTGGGAAAGGTTCAAAAGAAATCTTATATGTAGGGTCAACCCATAGCAATGAATGGATTACAACTCCACTTCTTATGAAATTTTTAGAAAATTTATCTAAAAGCTATGTTAATAACTTAGAAATCTTTGGAGTAAGTGCAAGAAAACTTTTTAACAATGTTTCATTATATATAGTTCCAATGCTCAATCCAGATGGAGTTGATTTAGTTACAGGACTTCTTACAGAAAACACTTGGGCTTATAGGAATGCGCAAAGAATATCTGAAAGCTTTCCAGATATTCCTTTTACAGATGGTTGGAAAGCAAATATTGAAGGTGTGGATTTAAATCTCCAATTCCCTGCTGGATGGAATGAAGCAAAAGAAATAAAATATAATCAAGGATTTAATAAACCTGCTCCTAGAGATTTTGTAGGATTTCGGACCGCTTACTGCACCTGAATCAGTTGCAATTTATAATTTTATTTTAATGCATAATTTCAGGTTAATGATAACATATCATACACAAGGAAGAGTTATATATTATCAATATCAAGATCAAATACCACCAAGTGGTCGTGAAATTGCTGAAGAATTCTCTGAATTATCTGGCTATTCACTTGATCCTGTACCAGAAAGTTCAAGTTTTGCTGGTCTTAAAGATTGGTTTATTCTAAAATTCAATAGACCTGGTTTTACAATAGAAGTGGGCTTAGGTGAAAATCCTATTCCTCTTTCACAATTTGCTGGTATTTATAGAGAAAATTTAGGAATTTTAGTTACTGGAATGTTAAAATAAAAGGAGCTATATTAGCTCCTTTTACTATGTTTTCTTGAGAATTATTTGAGTTATATATTATTTTTTATTTTAAAAAGTATTTCTTATTTCTGGCTACTAATATTTGAATAATGTTAACAAATACAACTATAAATATAATACTTATTACTATATTTGGTGTATTATCTCCTGCATTAATTTTTTCTGTTTGAGTTGTTTTTACTATAGCTGTTGGTGTATTTGTTACTGAATTACCATTTGAAATTACAATTGTTTGAACTGTTTGTGAATGTGTTTCTTCTGGTACCATTACTCTAGCATAATAATATATTACCTCACTATTTTCACCTGGTAAATATCCTTCTTTATTCCCATCTACTCTTACTAATTTATATGTATTTATTTCTTTTTCTTCTGTTCTATATTTGTCTCCTTCATGTCCATAAATTATTTTTTCATCTGCTACTACTTTTTCTGTTTCTATTTCTAAATATTTTACTTTTAACTCTACTTTCTTTATATAATAATATCTTACATATATTGTATTATTTAATGTTCCATCTGCATTTCTTGTTACTTCCATTATTCCTTCTTTATTTTTTGGATATTTATCTTCTACTAAATCATAGTTTTCAAATAATTTTTCTTGTGTTTTATACTCATCTCCCTCATGGCCTAACTTTCTTTCTGTACTATCTATTTGCTTATATATATCATCATTACTATCCACTAATATTTTATCTAGAATTTTTTCTCCTGTCATTATATCTATATATTCTGTTATTACTTCTGCCTTCTTTATATAGTAATAATCCACTTCTATTTCTTCTACTGTCATCTTACCTTCTGCATTTTCTGGATATTTTTCTTCTACTAAATCATATCCATCAATTATCTTTTCTTTTGTTTTGTATTCTTCTTCTTCATGACCTTCATAGTGCTTACTATCTAATACTTCATTTGTTTTTATATCTATATGTTTTTCAAGTACTCCTGCTGATTTTTTTACATAATAATATCTTACTAATGTCTCATTTGTTTCATTTCCTTCTGCATCCTTTATTATTTCCATTGTTCCTTCTGCATTTTCCGGATATTTTTCTTCTACTAAATCATATTCTTTAAATGTTTTTGGCTTAGTTTTATATTCATCCTTTTCATGTCCATATATATATTCTGTACTATCATCTTTTTCATTTATTACTGGATTTTCTGATAAACTTTCAGGTATTTTTTCTCCTGTTATTACATCTATATGTTCAACTTTTACCTGAGCTTTTTTTATGTAGTAATATTTAACTTCTATTGGCTCTACTGTCATAGTTCCTTCTGCATTTTCTGGATATTTTTCTTCTACTATGTCATATCCTTCAAATTCTTTTTCTTCTGTTTTATATGGATCTCCTTCATTCCCTTCATAATGTTCTGTACTATCTTTATAATTATTATCAGGATCTTTTTCTGGTATTAGTTCATTTGTTACAACATCTACATATTTTGCTGTTACCCCATCTGATATTTTTGCATAATAGTATTTTACTACTATTTCATCTTTTTCCATTGTAACTTTTCTTTCTTCAGGTTCTTTTACTAATACATATCCGTCTATATCTTCTGGCTTTGTTTCATACTCATCCCCAACTAATCCCTCTTCTATATGTCTTAATTCTTCAAATTCTTCTCCTGTTTCTCTATCTATATGCTTTACAATTACTCTTGTATTTTGTAAATAATAATATATTACCTCAATTACATCTCTTGTCATTGTTCCTTCTGTATTATCCGTACTGTTTATAAATGTATAATTAGGTACTATCTTTTCTTCTGTTTCATAATTTTTTCCTTCATATCCATCTATTTCGTATCCATATGTCTTTATAGTTTCATTTCCTTCATCATCCACTTCTTTATATGTTAATACTAAATTATCTGTGTTATCTTCAGGAGTATTATCTTTTTCTAAATATTTTACGATTACTTTTGTGTTTTTTGCATAATAAAATACTTTTGTTTCGTTTTCCTCTTCTAATGTTCCTGTTATTGGATTAGGGCTTTCTATTAATGTATATCCCGGTATTTCTTTTTCCTTTTCTGTTAAATCATATTCATCAAAAACTTTTCCTTCTATTTTCTCATCAGTTTCAATTTTTTCGTCTGTATATTTATCTCTATATTCTATATCTAAATCTGTATTTTTCCTTACATAATACACATTTATTATATTTTTTGTTTCATCATCACTTACTGTTAATGGTAGATTCTCTACATTCTCAAATTTATACCCGTCTTTTAATTTATCTTCATATGTATTTATTATGCTATTATATACAGCTAAATTTGTATCTGTTTTTGTATCATCTAATTCACCATCATAATAATATTTAACTGTATAATTATATGAATTTTTTACATAATAAACTCTTATAATATTATTATCAACATCATGATCTATTATAAGTGGTAGGTTTTCTACCTTATCAAGCTTATACCCAGGAATATTCTTATCTGTATAACTTATTATCTCATCTTGATATTCCGCTTCAAAGTTGTCTGTTTTATTTTCGTCTTTCACTTCATCATAATAATATTCTACAACATAATTAAATTTTGCTTTAGAATAATAAATATTAATTACATTTTGTGTTTCATCTACTACTATTGTAATACTGCTTTTATCTGTTGAATCATACTCAAATCCTTGTATTTCTATTATTTCTGAACTTGATTGTATTATTTCTCCAAAATTTTTATTCTCTACTAATTTAGAAATATGAAGTACTGTATTATCAGTATTATCGTCTGGTGTATTATCTTTTTCCAAATAATTTACAGTATATTTTAAATCTGTTCTTTTTGAATAATAAAATGTATACTCATTTGTACCTAAGGTTATTTCTATATCAGCCTCTGTTGGGCTTACTTTGTTATATCCTTCTATATCTATTGCATTTTCTGTTACTATATCTCCAAAAGTTTGGTTTTCTATATTTTTATCATCAGCTAATGTTTCATTTGTTCCTTGTTCTTTATAATGAACTACATATTCTAAATCATTTCTTTTTTGATAATAATATATTTTTGGTTCGTTAGTTTCTTCAAAAATTCCTGTAATAGGATTCGGTCTTTCAACAATTACATAGCCATCTATTTCTTTTTCTTTTTCTGAAACATCATATGTATCCCCAATATTTCCTGATATTGATTCATCTGTTTCAAGCTTTCGTTCTGTATTTATTTCTCTATATTCTACTTTTATTTCTGTAGGAATTTTTGTATAGTATATATTTATAACATTATTTTCTTCATTATAATCTATAGTAAGTGGTAAATGTTCTGTATGATTAAGTTCATATCCATATTTTACTTTGTCTGTATATGTTGTTATTACATCTTGATATGTTGCTGTTTCTGTATCTGTTAAAGTATTATCTAAAACATTATCAAAATAGTATTTTACTGTATAATTGTATGTTGCTTTTGTATAATATAAGTTTATTACATTTTGAGTTTCATCAACTTGTATTGTAATATTATCTTTATCCGCTGAATCATAATTATATCCAGGTATTTCTATAATTTCTCCACTGGTATTTATTACTTCATTAAATGTTTTGTTTGGTACAGTTTTGGCTGGTTTTAGAACAGTATTATCTGTATTATCTAATGGCGTGCTATCTTTTTCTAAATAGTTTACTGTATAACCCAAATCTGTTCTTTTTGTGTAATACAAAGTTATAACATTTGTATTTTCATTTTCTGATATTGTTAAACTACTCTTATCTGCCGAATCATATACATATCCTGGTATACTTATTACTTCATCACTTGTTTGTATAATACTTCCCTTTACCTTATCTTCTCCTTGTTTTTGAGTATGTAATACCGTATTATTTGTATCATCTGTATCACTATCTTTTTCTAAATAATTTACTTTGTAATTAAAAATATTAATATTATTTTGAATATTATATGTTTCAATATTTAATGAATCGAAATTATTATAGTGCCATAACCTATTTTCATTATTACCGTATTCATGCTCTGTTTTTATATCATCTATATTAGTTGTTTCTTCCACTGAATAACTTGGAAGAGCTGTAACTGTTGTAACTGTTTCTGTTGATTCATCATCGCATAGTTCTATATTTTCAAATTCAAAACCATATTTAGTATTTGAACCATCTGAATGCCAATATACATATATATCTTTACTTGGAATAACAATTTCTTTATTTTTTAAGCTCACACCTGTATATATTGGTGATTTGTATATTGTATCTTCTTTAATATAATAAATATATATATAATCATAAGAATTTTCTGTTTCTGTTTCATTGTTAAATTTTAATTTTAATGAACCTAAGTCACTACTATCTTGTTCTGTTATTACTCCAAGATACTTGCTCGAAGCATCAGTTCCAAGATTTTCTTCAATTGTAAAATTGTATTTTTCTGTATTATTCTTATAAAACTGAATATTATCAAATGTATAAGCCCAATTTTTACTCTCATTTGTTTGAGTAGTTGCCAATAATATATTATCTCTTAATAAATTAACTGTTATAGATGTTGGTCTTACATTTTTGGCATTATTATTATCATTCCAAGTTTTTTTACCTGTTATTTTCCCAAAAACTTTTTTTATATTTATTGTATTTTTTATTTCAAATTCTCTATCCGCAGTATCTTCCAATTGAATTTCATTTACTTCATAATCATATAAATTCACATCATTTTCTGTAACTGTGTATTCATATTTTACGTAATCATCATCAGCTATAGGTATATTAAAAAATGTATGTTCCCAATGATTTGACTCTGATAATGTTTCAGATAAATAAGGTAATCCATTTCTTAAAAGATTTACTGTTATACTTTGTGGTCTAACACCATATTCATCAGAATTATCTTCCCATGTTTTTCTTACTTTTATATTATGTACTGAATGTCCTAATGCAACATTTACTTGATTTCCTGGTATACCCACAACATCATCTATTATATGCCCATTTGTATCTATAGCATTCCATTTTGTATAACAAGTATTCTTTGCTAGTGTACTTATACTCTCATCATCTGGTGCTTTCATATTAATAATTATAAAAGTTAAACTTCCAGATGGTATTTCTGCATCTTCAAAATCCACTGCTACAGATTTTACTTCTGAATTATCTGCAGTAGGATCATATTCTCTCCAATTTGATGCATCTTCTTCTAATGTTCCAGCTGTTCTACTATTAGATACATATAATTTTGGTGAAAATCCTTGACTTTCTGCAAAACTTGTATCTAAGCTTACAAAGGTTCCTTTCCAATCATCTGATGCATTTTCTATGTTATCGTACATTACTAAATTTGTAATTGAGTTTGCACCTGTTCTTACTTTTATTTTATATTTATAATTTCCACCATTTTTTGCAACAACTGTATCTATTACATATCTATTTTCTGTTTTTTCTGTCCATACATTCTTACTAACCTCTTGATATGATGAAACAGCTGGTACTATTGATGTACTTGAAGTTGTCGAAGAAGAATAATAATCTGTAGTATCTCCATCATTATCAACATCATTTGTATCTATATTTTTATTATATATATATGGTTCATCATCATTTAAAGGACTTACATAAAATCTAAATGAATAATTCGCACCATGTGTAAAATATGACTCATATGGTATTTTTATAGGTATATTAAAATATGGAAAATCAGCATAATGAGTTGCAGATAAATATGTATCTAATTTACAATCAGAAAAATCTACTACATATTCTATCCATGTTTTTCCTTCATTCTTATAATTAGTATCTATATTTATTGTAGTATGTTCTTTAAAAAATCCCAAAAATTCTTCACTTGTAAAGCCTGTTCCATCTGGTTTAAGTGCATAACTGTAAAAATTATTAGAACTAATCTTTTGAATTAATTCTTCTTTGGTTGCATTTAATTCTGTTCCTTCTGGTAAAATAACAAATGCTCTAATTCCATCAAATTCATTAGTACCTGTGCTGCTTAGCGTTTTTCTTGCTTCGAACTTTAATTCCCTATAATAAAAATTATTATCATATCCTTTATCAGATGGTGTATTGTAACTGGCAGAAAAATTCTCATAATCTGCACCATATGTAGAATATGCATAATTTCTTTGTAAATAATGACCATATGTATTTATATCAAAACTTGCTATATCATTTGTAATCGTTGTTGTATAACTACTTTCATCTGTTTCGTTCATAAGTGTATAAGTATTATCTGCATTTTTATTGTAAACTTGTAAATAGTCAAAATTATATATTTTACCTGTTTCGGCAATTCCAGAACTTTTTTGAACATTTACTATAGTATAAAATCCACAACTAGTATTTCCATTAAAATTTAGAGATTCTTCTAAGTCGTATATTTCTATATACCATCCAACTACTTTTTCTGTTTCTTCAAATGTTATAGTTTGAGCTGTACCTTTTTTATTTTTTAATGTCTCTCCATATTTTACATATGTATTTGTACCTCTATATCTTACATATAAATCTATATCATATTTATCTGCATCTATTTGAATTCCATTACCATTAAATAAATATGCTGGTATTTTTATACTTTTAAAATAATATTCATTATCAGTTAGTTTTATATATTCATCTTCTTCATTTGTAATATAAAGTAAGTCATCTCCATACCTTACCTTATATTTTGTACCTGTATAGATTGTACTACCATTTATATAATAAGTTACATCATCACCTTTATTAGAATCTACTATTTTATTATATGATGCATTATAATTTGAACTATGATATTTATCTACACCATATAAATTTCCAGAATAAGAAAATTCAAAATCATCTAAATTTAAAGTTTTACTTACTGTATCTAATGTTTGTAATTCTTTATTTTCTCCATCTACATAATATGAATCTTTATATTTTCCTTTATATATCATTTCCAAGTCAACAGATTGTCCTTGATATATTGACTTTGGAAATCCTATATAATATGGATAAAGACTAGTATTAATATAACTATTATAAGAATAATTTGAACTATTATTATTATAACTTCTACCACTACCACTTGCTAATTTATATATACTATTTTCATCTGGCAATACTTCATTCATTTGATAATCTAATAATATACATCCAGTTGGCACACTTTCTTCAATATAATAATCAAATAAAGCTCCTCTTACACCTGTTGTTCCATAGCCATCTGTTGAAGCTGATGGATAAAATTTTACCCATATATAGTCTGAAGCATTTGCACCTAAACCATCATAACTACTAATTTTATTTGTAGTCATGCTTATAGTTCCTGCTCTTTCGGTAGATGTAAATTTAAAGTTTATTGTATTTGTGCTATTTACTACATTATTTAAATTAGCATCTAGTATTATATCTGCTCCATTTAGTACTTCATATGCTTTAACTTCAAAAGCTAATTGTATTGTAGATTCAAAACTTGAATATTGTTCTATTACATTATTGTTGGTAAATATGTATTTTTGATTGTCACTATCATATGTATAGCTCCAATCATAATTTTTAGTACTATTAGATGCTGGATCAGCAGAAATTGTTGTTACAGTTTTAAATGTTGTTTTGTCATTATTTGTTGGTATTGCTTTACCTAGACTATCAACTGTTACTATAAGTTCTCCTGGTTGTATGTTCCTATCTACTCTGCTATTACTTACATTTACTTGTGTTGTAATTACTCTAGTTTCTCCAGATGTAGCATTCCATATATCCTCATCTCTTATTACTGTATTTCCATCACCTACTGCAGAATCATATAAAATCAAACTTAAATTGAATTCTTCTATTCCTTCAAATATAAGTCTTCTTTCTCCAAATATTTCTTGTATTTCTTTTTTGTTATTAAAAATTACGGTTAATAATATTGCAAATACTACTAAAATGATTCCCAAAATTTTAATATTCTTTTTAAATTTCATGAATCTACTCCTATTATAATTTTTTATTATAATTAACTATAGTATTTTTTCGCATATAATTCTATAAAATTTATATTTCATTTTTTGTAGTTTTTTCTATATTTTCTAGGGAATTACATAACTTATATATATATTTTTTTTATTACTTTAATATTTTATTTATTACACAAAACTATTATTTTTATTAGGGATTTAATATTTTAGAACATAAAACTTTAAATAATTTACTGAATAATAAAATAAAAACACATATTATCTAAATATGTGTTTTTATTTTATTTCATATTATATAAGGCTTATCTTATCATTTCAGGATTTGGCATACTTTTATTATCTATATTACAATAGTCTAATGACTTTAATCCATCCAAATAAGAGCCATTATCTAACATCATTGCAGAAATCACATCATTTATACCATTTTTCCCCTTTGCATCAAATCCTACATTTTCTACTTGCTGTGCATTAAATCTATTAAACATCATTGTTCCTGCATTTAATTTTGCTAAAAAGTTATTAATTAAATCTCCACTATGAATAGCTGTACTATTTTTACTTTTTTCTTTATCAAAAAATGGTAATTTAAAGCCAATTGTGCCATCTTCTTTTTCATATGTAAATTTACTAAATATTGTATTTGTAATACACGCTAAACCATATGTAATATCGCTTGGAATTTTTTCTACTAAATGAGATGCTACTTCGAATCCCTTAGAAATTATGTCTTGTTTTCCTCGTTCTGCTCTACCATTTTCATCAAACATTATTGATTTTGTATGATGCCTTAAAAAGAATTTATATTTTAATTTATCTAAAAGTGTTTTGCTTTCTGTATCTTTTGCAACCTTAAGAAATTCCTTTTTTTCACCGGGTAAATCATACAATAAGCTTCCTACCATACTCCATTTATAATGTTTAGCTTTTGGAGCGATTTTAGAAATAGCTTCTCTATTATTAGATATATATTCATCAGAAAAACCTGGTCCATCCATATTTACTACTTGATCTATTTTATCAAATATTTCATTTTCTTTCTTAGCAACAGCTACTCCAAAATGACTCGCTAAGTTTCCTCCCAAAGAATGTCCTGTAACATCTATCGAATTATATTTATTTAAAACTCCGTTTTTGCTAAGATTATCTGCATAGTTTTCCACTTCCTTATGCTGTATAGTTCCAGTCGAATTAACTAATCCAAAATTCGATTTCATCCAGTCATATACTAAACCATTATATGTAGTTAGTCCTTCACTTCCTCTAAATGCAACTATAGCATCATTCGGTGATGTTTCAATTACACATCCATAAAAACCATTATCTGAAACTTTATCATGTATATCAGCAATTTTCCAATCTAAAATATCATCAGAAAATCTTGATATTATATCTTTGTCTATCTCTCTCATATCTGTATACTGTACTAAATCCTGAAGTCTCTCATTTGGATATTTATCTAACAATTCTTTATCAATACTTGATACTATTAAGTCTTTTATTGAAAATGGCCCAATTTCACCATCTGCAATTTTATTCTTTACTGCATTTTCAATAAACTCTAAATATGCTACTTGTGTTGCTTCTTTTAATTCTTTATCTGTATGAGCCATTTTTTTCTAACCTTTCATCATTTTATTTTTACTATACTATTATCGTGAATTTGTATAATTTTTCTTTTTCTTATTTTATATTCTTCAATTAAATTAAGTGGAATATCTACTAAATGCAAACTTTTTTCTTTTAAGTCTATATAATCATCTTTGTCTAAATAAAAAACTAATGATTTTAAATATATATTACTAAATCTATTTCTAATATTTTCATAAATTATTAATAAATCTTTTTCAAAAAAAGAATTTTCTATTATAATTGTCATTAAAAAGTTTGAATTTTTGTAATTATCTGTAAACTCATTAATATTATATTTTTTATCAAATACATTTTTCCCAATTATAGTTGTTTTAATATAAGCATTAATTTTATTTTTAGTTAATTCTTCATAAAAAGCATTTTCTAGCTCATAACACAACATTTTTAAATAATAACTATCAAATACTATTTTTTCTTCAACGACATCGATTAATACTTCAAAAACCAAATTACTATTGTCTTTTGGGCTACAATAAGCTGTAGTTTCATTAAAATTTCCAGTACCGTATCTGTTACCAATTCTCATTACTTTAAATTCTGTTTGATATTTTTCATAAAGCTTTGTCTCTACTAAATTAGATATATAGTTTAAATCCATAATGCTTTCTTCATTGTTTATATATTCATTTTCACTTTCATATTTTTTAATTACAGAACTATTTTCTATTAATCTAACTAATTCTTCTTTTTCTTCTTCAGTTTCACACCAATATTTATAGCAAATATAAGTAATTAAAGCTTTAGTTTCCTTTAATAGAGATAATTCCATAAGTGGCTTTGTAAAATCAATATTAACTTTATAATCTTTAGAAGCATTTGAATTTAGATATTCAAGAAATTTAGGAGATATTTTTTCAATATCTTTTTTATCTATTCCCTTCAAATATTCTAATACTTCTGCCATAGCATTTCTTTCGTTATTATTTAACATAATTTTATCCTTTTCTCAAAAGACTCATCACTTATATTATACCACAAAAAGCCCTATTTTTCAATACTACGTAAGATTGGCTGATATTAAATTAATACCAGCCAAGTTTAATATTATAATTTATTATCAATTTCAATACTCTTTTTTTGCCCATCTTTTAGAAATTCAACTTTTGTTTTTTGGTTGTTTTCTTTGTATTTCTTAGAATAATATCCTTTTGGAATAACATTTATTATTTCGTCATCATTTTTTAAGTTTAAATAATCTCTAACAATTTTTCGTTCCTCATTT
>AUXO014341691.1_pt1 | contig 14266 bp, 8 predicted proteins | sample 768731 | NCBI WGS metagenome assembly AUXO01 (sample SAMN02715735, study PRJNA202380) | gut metagenome | biome: sheep rumen | host: Ovis aries | place: New Zealand: Palmerston North | reverse complement strand
TGCAAGAAAATATTCAAAGCTTACGAGTTTCAGACAAGGTCTCACTGCGAAAAGTGGACATGATTACGTATGTATTGATTTTCCATGTTCTTGAGCACAAGAAATGTATATTATTTGGAATTGAAAGTACGATATACTAAGTATTTTCCATTTCCTTCAAATGTAATAGTGTCGCCTATAGCTTCATTCAGTGTACCTTGCCATAGTTCATCAAAAGCGTAAGTATTCCATTTGCATCCTTCACTATAAAGTGTGGTACATCCAAAATTGAAAATACTAATCTGTTGTCCACGGAAAGATTCAAACTGATTTTTTCCTTCTGCAGGAGTAAAATATCCATGGTCGGTAACCATGGTAGCCTGAATATGAAAAGCATGCATATAACGAATCAAAAGGCTGATATTGCCTAAAGTATGATCTTCTCGTTTACCTGTGGCTCCTAAATAACAGATAGACGTATATCCTTTAGCCATACAGTATCGTGTGGCTTTGGTAAGGTCATTGTCTTCCTGTTCACTAATATGATGAAATATAGACTGATATTTTATTTTGAACTCTTCTGTTAGTGAGTCTCCATCCCCAACGATAGCATGGGGGATGTAACCATGTTCGATATAGGTCTGAGCAGTTCCATCGCAACAACATACAAATTTAGCATGTCGTAATAAAGCCAATGGGATGGGGTGAGTAGGATAGTCGCCACCTGCAATGATTACGGCTTCCGGATGATAGCTTTCTGTTATGAGAGGAAAAATCATAGAGCTGATATTTATTGAGTTGCCATTATTTTTTTCCACTTACATATTCCTGCAAATGAAATGATGACGTATAATATATATAAGCCACCTGTAAAGAATAGATCTTTGTACAGATAGAGTAGGGATAATTCTATGTCGGCTACAATCCATATCCACCATTGTTCCAGATATTTTCGAGCTAGTGCCCAGAGTCCGATGATGCTTAATGCATTTCCCAGACTATCGAGTATGGGAACATTACTATTGGTGAAATGAATGAGGATAAGGTAGATTCCTACCCAAAGTGCGCAAAATGCAATGATGGTAGGTAGAATATATCTTTTCGGGATGTGAGTAATAGGTACCTCTTTATGTTCTTTGTTGCTAAATAGTTTCCATGCAACAAATCCATAGATTGCTGCTAAAGTATAGTAAATACTCATACCGAAGTCGGCAAATAATCCCGCTTCGTAATACACAAAAATATAGATCACAGGCATAATAATGCCGGTGATCCATAAGTAAATACTAGCTTTATATTCTTGATAGACATAGATGAGGCCTGTAAGGGTACCTAATATATCCATCCAATGGTCTATTAGAAATTTTTCCATTTAGAAACGTAATGTAATATTACCCATCATATTAAAGCCTGCCATAGGTACATAACCTAGCTGGTAGTAGCGGTTGTCAGCTGGATAGTCTTTGCCTACGATAGCTGAATAAGCCCAGCCGCTTGCTGCATAATGACGATTAAAGATATTATTTAGGTCAATGCCGAAGACAACTTCCTTCATACCCATGATGTGTTTGCTCATATGATGAGTATATTTCAGGTTGATATTTGTCTGGGAATAGCTTGGAAGCGATCTATCCTTATTCTCGCTATTATCCATATACTGGCGGCTTACAAAATTGGTATGCCAAACTGCACTTATGCCTTGGTAATGGAAATTGAGGAAGCCGTTAAGTATGGTTGATGGTGAGAACGATAAGGTAGAATTGTCATAGTGTATAGTCGTTGAAGCCTGTTCTACCCAGTTTTCATCATATGTTTCAACTACTTCATCAAAATCTTTGATTTTGTTTTGTGACAAAGCTGCATTACCTGCGATTGTAAACCATTTTACCGGACTCCAATCAGCAGAGAGTTCGATACCTATACGGTAACTTTTCTTGATATTGGTTGTTAAATTTTCGCCAATATCACTTTTGGCTCCCGTCTGCACAAACTGGTTATCGTAATTCATATAGTATAAATTAGCACCAGCATTCCAGTTGTTACCAGAGAACTGATAACCTAGTTCAAAATCGAGCATATGCTCTGGCTTTGGTGCTGGATATGAACCATTATCAGTGAAGTTGTTGCGTTCAGGTTCACGACCAGCATAAGCTATAGAGAAATACGCCTTGTGTCCATTCTGATGAAAGCTAATACCAGCTTTTGGATTAAAGAAATCATATTTCTTGTCAATGTTCAGTTCCTGATTTTTATAGGTATTACTATTGATGACTTTATAAAACTTATCATTGAGACCGTTAGTCTTATAATCAATGTGTCTATACTGTAAGTCGGCAAATATATCCCACATCGAGTTGATGTGGTAATTAGCCTTTGCAAATACAGAATAGTCATATTTGTGTGCGTCAGAATTATAGTACTTGTTGCCGCTATAAGGCTTTTGGATTAAATCTGAATCATTGGCAATGTAGTCGATATATCCAAAATGGTTGGCGCGGAATTGTTGTAAGTTTATTCCACCTACGATGTCCCAATTTTTATCCTTATAGTTAGCATTGTATACAATACCATAAGTATGTTGAGTCATACCTTTACGGCGGATGAAATCAGATTTCTTAACGAAACTATTGTCATCTTTAGAGGTAGCATACATTCCAAATTTTTCAAACTTATTGTTTGAACGGAATTCCTTATAATAGCCATGTCCGTAGGTATAGTGTAAAGCGGCACTATGTGACCAGTGGGTAGAGGAATTCCAAGTTACTGATAAAATATTGTGATTCTGATAGAAATTATCAGTTGCTTTATCCCAGAAAGTACCATCCTCTAATTGGTATCTGTTGATGGTATATCCGCCTTTCCAATCAGGAGTGAAACTCTCATAGAGGCTATTGAACTTGCCCAAGCCTAGGTTATACATATCCTCATAGGTCTTTATGCCCATATAGCTATTCATACTGTAATCGTCATTGCCAGCTGTAACACCATTCCAAGCTTGACCTGTCTTTTCGAAGTTTCCGATATTCTTATATTTAATTTGGAAATTATGACCGATATAAGTGAGGCCACCATAGTAAGACCCCGAGCGACCAGATGTGCCATGAAGGTATCCATCTGTTGCTGTCTCATGATAAGCACCATCAAAAATGAGATGATTCCAAAGCAATCCTGTAGAGAAATTAACACCAGCATGGTAGGTGTTGTATGAGCCAAAAGAACCTGTAACTTCAGCTGATGGCTCAAAGTTAGGTGTTGCTGTTGCCAACGAAATGGTACCACCAAAAGCGCCATCACCATTCGTAGAGGAACCGATACCACGTAGAATCTGTGCAGAACCTAAGAGAGAACCATAAGAATTCATATTAACCCAAAAAACAGTTTGGTCTTCAGGAGAATTCAGAGAGACGCCATCTAAAGTTACATTAATACGACTACCTGCAGCTCCGCGAATGCGCATATAAGTAGTTCCAATTCCAAGTCCGTTCTCGCTCCAGGCTAAAATACCAGGTGTATTTGCAAACAGGAATGGAAGTTCTTTTCCTGATTTGGAAAAATTTTGTAAATCGCTTTTCTTGAAATCTGCCATCGCAAATGGCGCATTTTCTTGAGCACGGACACCTTTGACCACAACATCTTCTAATTGATGAATCTTAGTTGTGTCTAGGTGAGTCTGTGCATTTGCTCCAGCTACACTAATAAGTGTGGCTGAAAACAATACAATCTTTTTCATCTTGTAGTTTTATAAACATTAAAAAATGAGGGTAGTCCTACCTACGCCGGCATTACCCGGATCAGGTTGTTGGGTATATTCTCAGCAAGGGCAATCGCCCAAGCACCCCCTTATACATCTGTATACGTGTACAAAGGTACTTCAAAAAACGGATATAGCAAAATTATACATAAAAAAAAGTCTCGAATCTGACAATTTGCAGATTCGAGACACTATTATTTTGTTGATAAATGGTCAGTATATTACTTCTTGCATCCTGCACAAGGTGCCCATGGTTTAAGCTCCTTAAAGAAGTCGTGCCCCTTATCATCTACGAGGATAAATGCAGGGAAGTCTTCTACTTTGATTTTCCAAACGGCTTCCATACCCAATTCTGGATACTCTACACATTCGATGCTCTTGATGCTACTCTGAGACAATACAGCAGCTACGCCACCAATAGTACCAAGGTAGAAACCACCATGTTTTTTGCAAGCATCTGTAACTACTTGTGTACGGTTACCTTTAGCAATCATAACTAAACTACCGCCATGTTCCTGGAATTCATCAACATAAGGGTCCATACGGTTAGCTGTAGTAGGTCCCATACTTCCACAAGGATATCCTTCAGGAGTTTTAGCAGGTCCTGCATAAAGAATAGGATGATCCTTAAAATATGCTGGTAAGTCTTCACCTGCATCTAATCTTGCTTTCAGTTTTGCGTGTGCAATATCACGAGCTACGATAATAGTACCCTTCAAAACGACGCGAGTTGAAACAGGATATTTAGTTAATTCGGCTCTAACAGCATCGATGCCCTTGTCGAGATCGATTTCGATACCTTTGCCACCTTCACCTGGGTTTCTATATTCTTCAGGAATTAGTTCGCCAGGATTAGAATCCATCTTCTCCAGCCAGATACCATCTTTATTGATTTTACCCTTGATATTGCGGTCTGCTGAGCAGCTTACACCCATACCGATAGGACAACTTGCACCATGTCGTGGCAAACGGATAACTCGGATATCGTGTGCTAGGTACTTACCACCAAACTGTGCTCCAAGACCAATCTTATGTGCCTCTTCAAGAAGTTTATTCTCTAGATCAATATCACGGAAAGCACGGCCCGTCTCATCACCTGTAGTAGGAAGATTATCATAATATTTAATGGACGCAAGTTTAACGGTGAGCAAGTTTTTCTCAGCAGAAGTACCACCGATAACGAAAGCGATATGATATGGAGGACAAGCAGCTGTTCCTAAGTGCTTCATTTCTTCAACGAGGAATGGAAGAAGGGTTCCCTCATTCTGAATGGTAGCTTTAGTCATTGGATAGAAGTAAGTCTTGTTAGCTGAACCGCCACCTTTAGCAACCATAATAAAGCGATATTCTGCACCTTCAGTTGCTTCGATATCAATCTGAGCAGGAAGGTTACAACGAGTATTTACCTCATCGTACATGTTGAGAGGGGCATTTTGTGAATAGCGAAGGTTTTCCTGTGTATATGTGTTGTAAACACCGCGAGCGAGTGCTTCTTCATCATCGAAGCCTGTCCAAACCTGCTGTCCCTTTTCAGCATGGATAATGGCTGTACCTGTATCCTGGCAGAAAGGTAGAATACCTTTAGCAGCTGTTTCTGCATTGCGAAGCATAGTCAGAGCTACGTATTTATCATTCTCTGTTGCTTCAGGATCTTTCAAAATTTTTGCAACTTGCAGATTATGCTCACGACGAAGCATAAATTCAGCATCGTGGAATGCCTGCTGTGCCAATAAGGTGAGTGCCTCTTTGCTTACCTTTAAGATTTCTTTACCTTCAAATTCACCAACTGATACACCTTCTTTTGAAATCAGTCGATATTCAGTATCGTCCTTCTGTACTTGAAACATAGGAGCATACTTAAAATCTGGTGCTTTTGCCATAATGTTTTTATTTTTTATATATAAGTTAGTATTTTTGTTTGTTTAAAAAATCGTTGAGTGTTTCGATGGCCACATCGCCCATCTTGAATTCATTCTCAGCGTCGTATTTGATAGCATTATTCCATTCATTCAGAGCTTGCTGGTAATCTTGTTGAATGTGGATAATATCTTCTTGTCCAATAGTGTCTAAGTGATAGAAACTTAGAATGATTCGGAATGCCCATGCCCATTTGTATTCTTCATAATGTGCATGTATGTTTTGCATTTCTTCCTGTAATTCAGAATAGCTAGTGATACAGCCATTCTTGATATTGTCAATAAGCTCCAGTTCTTTCTCTTCTGGTAAAATTAAGCCTGCTAAATCGTTCCATTCGCCAGAGCCTATACTTGTAGAAGGTAAATCGATATCCAAGTGTTTTTGAAGTGTTTCTCCAATAAAAAGCCTAATAGCTAAATCGTAGTATTTTATGCCTTTTTCTAATGACTTATTACGAATGTTACAACCTTTATAGATATAGCTAGCCATGTGCTCGCCTTGTTCTGTGCGTAAATCTTCCAAAACTTTTTTTCCTCGGCAACATTCTTGTATAGTCGTCGGATTGAGCCAGTCGAAATTGATAATGCTGTTTTTTCCACTTCTTACGCGCATATCTCGTTTTGGCCATTTTGAAATGTCACGATATGTTCCTACAGTGGTAATATTTCTTCCTGGTGCCAAGTAAGTGCTATCGTTACTACCAAAGATATAGCTGAAAGGTAAATCTAGGGTGCAAGGATGATTTTGTATTTTCCCCATGCACATAGAGAAACTTCCTATTTGAGCAGGCCATAGAATATGTGTTCCACTGGCAGTTTTGCTTCCACGTTCTATGATTCCCCAATGGATAGGTCCCATTTTGTAGGCATGATTGCTGTAATTTGTGTTACTTCCTGCATTATAGAAGGAATATTGTCCGCTGATAAGTAAAGTGCTCTTATGATGACTAACGGTGAAAGGTCCACAGAATGCAGCACAACTCTCTCCGTTATCAAGATAGCTATTGGCAAAAAAGAGAGAATTATCTGCTGATGCGCCTTTACCAATATGACAGGCTTCTCCAACAAAACAATTATTGATCTTGGCACCATCCATAATGGAAGCATTAGCTACAACTATACTGTTTTCCAAAATGACATCATTCCCAATGAATATTCCAGAATCTGCATCCATCGGATAGGTGAATAAAGTTGTTTCACAAATACGTGAAGCTCCATTAACTTCGCAATGGTCCATGATGATAGAATTGGTAATCTCCAAGGTATTCGTAATCTTCACTCCATAGCCGATTTCTCCGCGTTCGGGTGTGTTGCTTTGAATGACATTTCTGACTAATTTCCACATGGACGATTTAAATTCCTTATCATCTGCATGCTTCACCATTAATGCTGCAATATTGGATGTAAGTCCTTCGAAAAGAATGGTGTTTCCGTTATCAGACTCGTTGATTACAGATATAATATTTCCTCTACCGAAAGTATATTCTGTGGAAGTGTTAATTCTACCGATATTGACGAGAATGCTATCTTCACCGATGGTATAATTATAGATATAACCACCAATATTTTCTATCAAGCAATTATCTCCAACTGTTACGTCGCGAAGAATAGCATGACGAATGCCACTGTGTCTTGAAAAGCCATCTTCAAATGTGATATTCTTTTCAAAGACACCCAAGTATATTTCTCCAGAGAATTCTACATTCTTGAGATAGAGAGGACTGAAATCTTCTGCAACATTGATAGCTGTCCAGTCTTCTGCTATACATCCTTGTTTTTCAAGAATTTGTATTTCTTCTTCTGTTAGTGATCTATATTCGTCCATTTTCGTCAATATTATCTTGGGGACTATCCGTTTTTATTCAACTTCTGGATATAGAAAGTCGTTGTAAGGATATTTTTGAACATGGAGCTCGCGTACTTTCTTGTACAGAATATCTCTAAACTCATCGACATTCTCCTTAGTCTTGGCAGAAATGAAAATGCAGTTGTCATGCATACGAGCCATCCAAGTCTTCTTTAATTCGTCTAGACTAATATTTTCCTTGGTTGAAGGTGTTAAATCGTCTTCTTCCTTTTCCACCCATGTATAATTGTCAATCTTGTTGAAAACAATCATACTAGGTTTATCTGTACAACCAATATCCTTTAGCGTCTGTTCTACAACGTTAATCTGTTCCTCAAAGTCAGGGTGAGAAATATCTACCACGTGTACTAACAAGTCTGCCTCTCGGGTCTCGTCAAGTGTACTCTTGAAAGAATCTACAAGATCTGTAGGAAGTTTACGAATAAATCCAACTGTGTCAGCCAATAGAAATGGTAGATTTTTGACAACGACTTTTCGTACGGTAGTATCAAGGGTCGCAAATAATTTATTTTCGGCAAATACTTCGCTTTTTGACAACAAATTCATGGTAGTTGATTTACCTACATTGGTGTATCCTACCAAGGCTACTCGGATGAGGCGTCCTCGATTTTTACGCTGTGTAGACTGTTGACGATCGATTTCTTCAAGTCGCTTCTTGAGCAAAGTGATACGTTGTAAAATGATACGACGGTCCATCTCTAACTGGGTTTCACCAGGACCACGTAGACCAACAGAACCTTTACCACCACCTGAACCTGATCCACCTCCTTGGCGTTCCAAGTGAGTCCATAAGCGTTGAAGACGTGGCAACATATAGCGATATTGGGCAAGTTCTACTTGAGTCTTAGCATTTGCAGTCTGAGCGCGCATAGCAAAAATATCTAGGATAAGTGAAGTTCTATCCAATATCTTGACGCCAAGCTCCCCTTCGATATTTCGAATTTGTTTGGCTGTAAGTTCGTCGTCAAAGATAACCATACCAATTTCTCGTTCGTTATCCTCTTCGTCTTTGATATATTGTTTGATTTCCTCAAGTTTACCTTTACCTACATAGGTAACTTGACTTGGTCCGTTTACTCTTTGCGTAAATCGCTTTACAGTAACAGCCCCAGCTGTGTCTGCTAAAAATTCGAGTTCGTCAAGGTATTCCTTAGTCTTTTCCTCGTTCTGGTTTGGAGTTATGAGTCCAACTAGAATAGCTGTTTCAGCCTTGGCTTCTGATATTACGAATTCTTTCATGCAATTTTTTTTAAATTATGTATGCAAACTTACAAAAAAAAAGTGAGACGGGTGTGTATTTGTTTTAAAAACTAAAGGACATAGATTAAAAGATCATAGGAGAAAAGGGATTTTTTAGTAAAAATAGTGTCAATTTTCCACTTATTGTCAGTGTAGATGAATTGCAAAATAGTATCTGCTAAACCCTATACAGGTACTTTAACTACCGCAAACGTTTACGTTGAAATTTGCGTAAAAAGTGAATTCCATTTTGATGTAAATCAATTATTATCATTATCTTTGCAGTGGTTTTAATATAACTGATTTTCAAAAAAAGAGATCATAACTACATAAAAACACAAACTGCTGAAACATTCAAAATGAAGAAATTCGTCTCGACGTGATGTCGAGACGATTTTTTTTGTATATTTGTATATGATTTTTATTATAAAAACTTTTTTCTTGTAGAATCAATAACCTAACAATCTAAAAATGCAAAAAGTTATATTTATTTGTCTTTTTTTGCTTTCTTCGTTTTCGATGAAGGCTGAGAATCGAGTTGTTACATCTCCTAATGGTAAAACTATAGTTAAGTTGGTAGATGATGGAGGCCTTTTAAATTATCAAGTAGAGTATGATGGAATGCTTATGCTCGAACCTTCAGGCTTGGGGCTTCGTACTGATATTGATGATTTTACCAAAGATCTCAAATTTGTAAAAGAGGAATCTTCACGTATAGAGGATACTTACACGATGGATAGAACTAAAGCTTCTAAAGTGCATTATACGGCTAATAAACTAGAGGTAACATATTCTACGGTTCAAAATCATCAGATAACAATTGTTTTTCAAGTTTCTGATAATAATGTAGCTTATCGTTATTTAATTCCTCAACAGAATAGTGGTGAGACCAAAACCGTCAAGGTGTTAGAAGAGGCTAGTAGTTTTAAACTTCCACAATCGACAACAACATTTTTAAGTCCTCAGATTACTCCTATGACAGGTTGGAAGCGTAGTAAGCCTTCGTATGAAGAAGAATATGTTGCAGAAGCTAAACTTTCCGAAAAGTCTCAATTTGGTGTAGGTTATACTTTTCCATGTCTTTTTCATGTAGGAAACGAAGGATGGGTTCTGATTAGTGAAACGGGCGTGGATAGTCATTATTGTGCAAGTAGATTGAGTGATTGGAATGCTCAACGAGGCTATACCATTGCTTTTCCACAGGAAGGAGAAAACAATGGTGTGGGAAGTGCCTTTGCTGCATTTGGATTGCCTGGAGTGACTCCTTGGCGAACGATTACTGTGGGGGCATCTTTAAAGCCAATTGTAGAAACAACTATCCCATTTGATGTTGTAAAGCCTTTGTATGATCGTAAATATTCTTATAAGCCTGGTCGTTATACATGGAGTTGGTTGGTTTGGCAAGATAATTCTATCAACTATAATGATCAGGTTTCGTTTATAGATTTAGCAAGTAGAATGGGATACGAATATTGTCTTGTAGATGGACTTTGGGATGAGTCTATGGGACATAGTGGTATCGAAAAGTTGTCTAGTTATGCACAGGATAAAGGGGTAAACTTGATGCTTTGGTATAATAGCAATGGTTATGCAAACGACGCCCCTCAGGGTCCTCGCGATATTATGAATAATAGCATTAATCGAAAGAAAGAAATGGCCTGGATGCAAAAAAATGGTATCAAAGGCATTAAGGTTGATTTCTTTGGAGGGGATAAGCAGGAAACTATAAAATTGTATGAGGATATCCTAAGTGATGCTAATGATTATGGCTTATATGTTATTTTCCATGGTGCAACTATGCCTCGTGGTTGGGAGCGTATGTATCCGAACTATATCGCTAGTGAAGCGGCATTAGCCAGTGAAAATGTTTTCTTCTCTGAACATCATGCTAAAAAAGAAGGATTTGAGCTGACCATGCATCCATTTTGTAGAAATACGTTGGGTGCTTTTGATTGGGGTGGTGTTATAATGAACCGATATATGAGTCGCGATAATAAGTCTCGTCATCCTCGTTATACAAGTGATGTCTTTGAAATGGCTACGGCTATCACGAATCAAGTTGCGTTTAATTGTGTAGAAATAACGCCTGAGTCAGAGAAAACACTATCTAATTGGGAAATCGATTTCTTGAAGAAGATTCCAAGTCAGTGTGATGAAACTCGTTTCTTAGCAGGTTATCCGACTAAATATTTCTGTGTTGCTCGTCGGTATGGTGATACATGGTTGGCTGCTGGTATTAATGGAACGGAACAACCTATCAAGGTCCTTTTGGATTTACCTGAGTTTGCTGGCAAGACAGTGAAACTACTTTTGGACAAAAATAAGAAGAAAGGACAGCTTGTTGCTGACTCTGAAATGAAGCAAGTAAAAGTTGGCAAGAATGGTAAAATCGCAGTTGTCTTGCAGCCTATGGGGGGTGTTATCCTATGTGAGTAAGCATTATATGTCTTACAAAAAAAATCCTGGAAAAGTATTGTAGCTTTTCCAGGATTTTTTGTAAGTGCATTGTATTTTAGTTTCTAAATACTAATCCTTGCATATTTGCATCAATGATAATCGGTTTGTCGCGTAATACAGTTTCGGCAAGAATTTTCTTGCTTAAATCATTGAGCACATACTGTTGGATGGCTCGCTTAACAGGTCGTGCTCCAAACTCAGGATCAAAACCGACATCACCAAGATAATCTATAGCAGCATCGGTTATCTGGAGTTGGAAACCTTGTTGGGCAAGCATCTTTGATACACTATTCATTTGTAAGCGTACGACTTCTCTAATCTGTGGCTTGCTTAGTGGCAGGAACATAATTGTATCATCGATACGATTAAGGAACTCCGGACGAATGGTCTTTTTCAGCATATCCATAATCTGATGGTTGAGCTCTTCTTGCTCGTTATTACTGAGCACTCCGTGTGCCTCTTCCATTCTTTCTCGGATAAGGTTGCTACCCAGATTGCTTGTCATGATGATAATCGTATTTTTAAAGTTGACAGTTCTACCCTTATTGTCAGTCAATCGTCCATCGTCTAATACTTGTAAAAGTATATTGAATACATCAGGGTGTGCTTTCTCGATTTCATCGAAGAGAATAACACTGTATGGTTTGCGTCTTACTGCTTCAGTGAGTTGGCCACCTTCATCATATCCTACGTATCCAGGAGGCGCTCCTACGAGCCGTGAAACACTGAATTTTTCCTGATACTCACTCATATCGATTCGCGTCATCATGTTTTCATCATTGAATAGGTAGTCAGCTAGTGCCTTCGCCAATTCAGTTTTACCTACACCCGTTGTGCCAATGAAGATAAATGAGGCTATTGGTCGTTTAGGGTCCTGAAGACCAGCACGACTTCTTCTCACGGCATCGCTCACGGCACGTATGGCTTCTTCCTGACCAATAACCCGCTTATGAAGTTCTTCTTCCATATGCAAGAGCTTTTCCCTTTCACTCTGAAGCATTCTGGTAACAGGAATACCAGTCCATCTACTAACGACTTCAGCGATATCATCAGAAGTAACTTCTTCACGTACCATTGCTTCCCCACCTTGGGTTGCCTTCAATTGAAGTTGGATATTGTCAATATCCTGTTGCAGTTGTTGCAATTTAGAATATCTTATTTCAGCTACACGCTCATAATTACCTTCTCGTTCAGCGCGTTCAGCTTCATATTTCAAATTTTCTATTTCCTGTTTGTCCTGCTGAATCTTGTTTACCAAAGCTCTTTCGCCTTCCCATTTTGCGCGATAGTCTTTTTCTTTGTCTTTTAGTTCAGCGATTTCTTTATCAAGGTGAGCGATTTTGTCGGTATCATTTTCACGCTTAATTGCTTCTCGTTCGATTTCAAGCTGTTTTAGTCTTCTGTTTAATTCGTCTAATTCTTCTGGAACAGAATCGCGCTCCATGCGGAGTTTAGCTGCAGCTTCATCCATTAAGTCTATCGCTTTATCAGGTAGAAATCGGTCGCTGATGTATCGTTCTGATAAATGTACAGCAGCAATACAAGCATCATCCTGGATACGTACCTTGTGATGATTTTCGTATCGTTCCTTGATACCACGAAGGATGCTGATGGCATCTTCTTCTGTAGGCTCATCTACAAGTACAGTTTGGAATCGACGTTCTAATGCTTTATCTTTCTCGAAGTATTTTTGATATTCATTTAAAGTAGTGGCACCGATAGCTCTAAGTTCGCCACGAGCAAGAGCAGGTTTTAGAATGTTTGCAGCATCCATGGCACCTTCACCACCACCTGCTCCAACCAGTGTATGAATTTCATCGATAAAGAGAATAATCTCACCATTTGCATTGGTAACTTCCTTAATTACGCCTTTAAGACGTTCCTCAAATTCTCCCTTATATTTCGCACCGGCAACAAGGGCGCCCATGTCCAACGAGTAGAGTTGCTTATTCTTTAGATTTTCAGGAACATCTCCTCTGACAATACGTTCCGCCAATCCTTCTACAATAGCAGTCTTACCTGTACCAGGTTCGCCAATCAGAATCGGATTATTCTTAGTTCTTCTACTCAGTATCTGGAGCACCCGTCTGATTTCTTCATCACGTCCGATAACGGGGTCGAGTTTTCCGGTTCGAGCCTCTTCTATGAGATTCTTAGCATATTTGGATAAAGCCTGATAGTTTTCGTCTCCGCTTTGACTTTGTACTTTCTGACCTTGTCGAAGTTCCTGAATAGCAGCCTGCATCTCTTTTTCGGTGCAACCTGAGTCTTTTAATATTCTACTAGCAGCTGAATTTGCATTTAATAGCGCCAGTAAAATAGGTTCTATGCTTACGAATTCATCGCCCAATTTCTTAGATATGTCAAAGGACTTTTGTAATACGTTGTTTGAATCATTACTCAAATAAGGTTGTCCACCTTGTACTTTAGGCAAATGGTTTATTTCCTGTTGCACAGCATATTCAATAGCAGTACCGTTTACACCTAATTTTTGAAAGATGTAGTTAGTTATATCTTTCCCTTTGCTCATGATACCAGCAAGAAGGTGAACAGGTTCTATTGTTTGTTCTCCTGCTTTTTGTGCAATATTTGCTGCCTCTTGTATGGCTTCTTGAGCTTTAATTGTAAATTTGTCGAATGTCATATTCGTGCTCCTTTCTTTTTTATTGTTATTTTCTATGGAGGGGTTGGCAACAAATAAGCCATTGTATAAAAGATGCCAAATTGTCTTATCGGCAAGACAATTTGGCATCTTTTGGTACTCATGAATAGGTTTTAGAAGATATTTTAAGCCTGGTTGGCATTCATTTCTTCTTCGGTTTCGGAAATATTTTCGAGTTTATTTTGTTTTGATAATTTATATTTTCGTTTGGGATTTTCTTTTGCGCCATATTTGAGTAAATTATTGGCGGCAGTTTCTATGCTCTGACCGTTTGGAGCTGTTATAGTATTGAGTTTATTAAAGGCTTTACGTGTATTGTCGAATTGCTTTTCTACATCCTGAAGTCGCTCATAATATATTTGAATGCGGTCTATAATTAAGTTGGCAGTATCCAT
>AUXO016037506.1_pt1 | contig 14268 bp, 11 predicted proteins | sample 768731 | NCBI WGS metagenome assembly AUXO01 (sample SAMN02715735, study PRJNA202380) | gut metagenome | biome: sheep rumen | host: Ovis aries | place: New Zealand: Palmerston North | reverse complement strand
GACTGGCCCCTCGCCTTCGAACTGCTGAACAACTGCGGCGGAGAGAACCACGAAGGTTATATCGGCCTGCAGGACCACGGAGACGACGTGTGGTACCGCAACATCCGTATCAAAGTGATGGACTAATATGCGTAAGTTATTTATTATCACAGCTTTTGCAGCCATGATGGCCATGCCGGCCTGCGCGCCCAAGGATGCCGCTCCCGTGAAGAAGGACATGTGCGTGCAGATGTATTCGGCCCGCAGCATCATCACCAACGAGAACTATGCCGAGGTCCTGAAAACCATCGCTGCCATGGGGTACACCGCCGTGGAAACCGCCAACTATGACGGAGAAAACGGTCTCATCTACGGAGACACCCCCGAGGTATTCAAGCAGAAGGTGGAAGACGCCGGCATGAAGGTGGTAAGCGCCCATGTGTCCCGCGGCCTTTCCCGCGAAGAGTTGGACAAGGGAGACTTCACGGAAGCCCTCAAATGGTGGGACAAGTGCATTGAAGTGCACAAAGCCGCCGGCATGAAGTATTTGGTAACGCCCTGGATTGGCCTTCAGACATCCCTGAAAGACCTTCAGGTATATTGCGACTACCTCAATGAGGTGGGCCGCCGCGTAAAGGCCGCCGGCATGCAGTACGGCTACCACAACCACGCCTACGAGTTTGAGAAAGTGGAAGACAAGGTCATGTACGACTACATGCTGGAACACACAGACCCTGCGCTGGTATTCTTCCAGATGGACGTGTACTGGGCCGTGATTGGCAAGGCCTCGCCCGTAGACTATTTCGAGCGCTATCCGGGCCGCTTCACCATGCTCCACATCAAGGACGAGTGGGAAGTGGGCCAGAGCGGTATGGTGGGCTTTGACGCCATCTTCCGCAACGCCGATAAGGCCGGTCTGAAGGACTTCGTGGTGGAAATCGAGCGCTACAAGCACGACGACATCCTCGTCAGCTTCCGGGAAAGCGCCGATTATCTCCTGAACGCCGATTTCGTGAAAGCCAGCTATTCCGAATAGCATCAGCCGCTTACATTGCTTCTGAAGGTCCGGTTAACGCCGGACCTTTTTTTGTTAAAAAAGGTCTTTTTCTTTATCTTTGTACGATATGAAGAAAGAACAGATCCTCATCCGCATTTCCGGAAAAGACAGAATAGGCCTCACCGCCTCCATCATGAGCATCCTGGCCCTGTACGACGCCCAAATTCTGGACATCGGCCAGGCCGATATTCACAGTACCCTTTCGCTGGGCATCCTCATCCGCATAGACGAGAACGTCTCCGGTCAGGTGATGAAGGAACTGCTCTTCAAAGCCACCGAACTGGGCGTATCCATTGGCTTTGAGCCCATTTCTGACGAGGATTACGAGGCCTGGGCGGGCCGACAGGGAAAGAACCGCTACATCCTTACTGTCATTGGCCGAAGCCTCAGTGCCAAACAAATCCAGGCCGCCTCGGAGGTTATCAGCAACCATGGCCTTAACATAGATGCCATCAAGCGCCTCACGGGCCGAATGAGCATCATGCACCCGGAACGCAACGTCCGCGCCTGCGTGGAGTTCTCCGTTCGCGGCACCCTGGAAAACCGCGAGGAAATGCAGCGATCCCTCATGATGCTGGGCTCCCGCACCGGCATGGACTTCTCCTTCCAGAAGGACGATATGTACCGCCGCATGCGCCGCCTCATCTGCTTCGATATGGACTCTACCCTCATCCAGACAGAGTGCATAGACGAACTGGCCCGGCGCCACGGGGTTTACGATAAAGTTGCCGCCATCACGGAGAGTGCCATGCGGGGAGAGATAGATTTCAAGGAAAGCTTTACCGAAAGGGTGGCTTTACTGAAGGGACTGGATATATCTGTCATGCAAGATATTGCAGACCATTTACCCATCACCGAAGGAACAGACCGCCTCATGTCCGTCCTAAAGACCTGTGGCTACAAGATTGCCATCCTGAGCGGCGGCTTCACCTTCTTCGGTGAATACCTCCAGCGCAAGTATGGAATAGATTATGTCTATGCCAACGAACTGGAAGTGGGAGAAGACGGCAAACTCACGGGCAAATACGTAGGAGAAATTGTGGACGGCCGTCGCAAGGCAGATCTCCTCAAGCTCATCGCCATGACCGAGCACGTGAACCTGGCTCAGACCATTGCCGTAGGAGACGGTGCCAACGACCTCCCCATGCTGTTGGAGGCCGGTCTGGGCATTGCCTTCCATGCCAAGCCCCGCGTTAAGCAAGAGGCCGGTCAGAGCCTCAGCACCATCGGCTTGGATGGCGTACTTTATTTCTTAGGATTCAAGGATTCCCACCTGGGAGAACAAGGCAAATTATGAAGAAGAAAAGGATCATAGCGGCCTTCTGCGCCGTTCTTCTGGCCATCGGCCCCGTATGGGCGGTGTTCAAGGAAGACAACCTGAACCACACGCTCTCCGTGCTCCTGATGGAGCTGAAGGAAACCTACACAGGCCTGATCCGCTTCAGCGGCAGCGCAGACAAACGGATCAAGGAACAGCACCAGCGCCTGGTGGAACTCATAGACGAGTGCAACGAACTGTCGGTGATGCTGTACTCCCAGGCTTCGGACAACACCTTTGACCTGACTTACGCCCTCAACGAGGTCACCAAGCAGTACGAGAGCTTCAAGGGAAACAATACCCCTTATGCCGAGGTAAAGGAGAACCTGACCACGGAGATGGAAAGGTACAACCGCCTGGTGATTACCCTGCGCAAGATGCCTCCGGAGCGTACGGCCGAGGAGATTGTACAGACCCGCCAGGTAACCGTAGCCCTGGATTCAGCCAGTACTGCCCTGGCATCGGCCGATTCGCTAATCCTCTTTGCCCCGGACTTTGCCCGCAACGAGTACGATATGAAGATGGACAGTGCTACCGTGGCGGTGAGAGACAGCTGCCTGTATGTGGCCGAACAGATTGTGGCCTATTACTGGGAGCAACTCAAGCAGATAGACCGGGACAACACCTACTATAAACAGACCGACGAGCGCCTCCGCGGAGCCTATGATTATGCCCAGGAGCGTTATGCGGCCGTCCAGAAGAAACTCTTTGTGCAGGGGCAGGGGAATTATTTCAAGACACTGTCCCGCTTTCCCCGTCGTTTCACCCGTGCCGTAGAAGACCTTCGAAGCCGCTACAGCCTCCATCTCAACCGCAACCAGAAGTCGGTGGAGAGCTCCTGGAGAGGTCCTGTGGTGTACTTCTACTCCTTTATGCTCCTGGTTGTGCTGGGCCTGGCTACTTTGGTGGGTACGCTCATCGTGAACAAGGGCATCCGGCGCACCAAGGTAGGCCGGACCGAGTGGTTTGGCAATCATAAGGGCATGATCATTGCCCTGATGGGTATCTCTTTCTTTGTCGTGTTCCTGTTTGTGATCAGCCACGTCAGCACGAATACCTTCATTATCAGGGCTTCCAGGATGATGGGAGAATTCGCCTGGCTCATCGGGGCCATCTTCGGATCCATGCTCATCCGCCTGGACAAGACGCAGATCAGAGGTACGCTGATAGCCTATATACCCACCCTCCTGATGGCCTTCATCATCATCTATTTCCGAAGCATCTTCATCCCCAACAGCTTCATCAACCTGCTCTTCCCGGGGCTTCTGTTCATCTTTACCATCTGGCAGTACATTGTCAATATCAAGGAACTGGCCGATGAAGACAGCGGAGACATTGCCTTGCTGTGGGTGGGTGCCGTGGTGATGACGGTGGCTACCATCCTTTCCTGGGCCGGAGTGGTGATGGGCTCGTTGCTTCTTCTGATCTGGTGGATCTTCCAGCTGGCCTTGCTGGAAAGCCTCATAGCCGTCTTCGAGCTCCTGGAGCGTTATTACGACCAGTATATCCAGAAGCGCATGGAGGAGTACAAGAAAGAGAACCCTATGATGCCGCTTTCCCACAGTGTCAAGGGCTCCTACATTGCCGTGACCTGGCTGGACGACCTCCTCAAGATGACGGTGAAGCCTTTGCTGTATCTCTGGTCCTTCCCGGCAGCCGTATTTATGGCCTGCAACGTGTTTAACTTTGGCAAGGTGGCCCGGAACATCTTCTTCACGCATTTCATCACGCCCGGAAGTGAAAACACAGGCGGCGGTATAACCGTCTCGCTGTTCCTGATCCTTCTCATCGTAAGCCTGTTCTTTATTTTCCGCTACATCGTGTATTCCGGAACGGCCTTCTATAGGGTCTGGAAGACCTCGGCAGCCATCCGCAAGCTGGGAGAGAACGTGATGTTCAAGGAAACGGACATCAACTTCAACCTGGCCAACAACATCATTTCCCTGATCAGCTGGGGCCTGTATGTGGTTCTGGTCTTCCTCATCCTCAAGATCCCGGCCTCCGGTCTGGCCCTTGTGACCACAGGTTTGGCCACGGGTCTTGGCTTCGCTATGAAGGATATCCTCAATAACTTCTTCTACGGTGCCCAGCTTATGGGAGGACGCGTCCGTGTGGGAGATGTGGTGGAATGTGACGGCATCCGCGGTACCGTGGTGGGCCTGAGCTACCAGACCACTCAGATTGAATCCGTGAACGGTTCCATTATGTTCTTTACCAATTCGGCCCTCTTCAACAAGACCTTCAAGAACCTCACCCGCAACAATTCCTACCAGATAGTGAGTTTCAAGGTGGGTGTAAAGTACGGAACCGACGTAGAAAAGGTCCGCCAGGTTGTGGCCGATGCCCTGGCCCCCCTGATGGTCAAGGACAAATATGGCCGCGATACGGTGGACAAGAAATTCGGCGTGGTGGTCCGTGTGGACGAGTTCGCAGACAGTTCAGTGGTCCTGAACATCCTGGTGAAGGTAACGGTGGAAACGTATGCTTCCTTCCCGGCCAAAGCCCGCGAGGCCGTCTACACCGCCTTCAACGAGAACGGTATAGAGATTCCTTTCCCGCAGGTGGACATTCATGTTATAGACACTCCCGAGTCGCATGCCTAGGGTGTTTTTCAATCCCTTTTCCGGGCTGTATTACATCCTCAGGAGAAAGCCCCGCCGGGCGCCCGTCACGCCCGAAGTGGAGCAGCTGCGCGCCCAGGCCAAGGCTCAGCTGCCTGTTCGCCTGAAGGAACTGGCCGATGCCCACGGCTTCACCTACAAGAGAGTCACCATCAAAAACAATGTAAGCAACTGGGGCAGCTGCTCGGTGCGGGGGAATATCAATCTGAACCTGCGCCTGGTCACCCTTCCCCAGGAATTGCAGGACTACGTGATGCTCCACGAGCTGTGCCATCTGAAAGAAATGAACCACGGGCCCAAGTTCCATGCCCTGCTGGAGTCCCTGTGCCCGAACCACCGAACCCTGGGGAAAGAACTCAGACAGTATAAGTTACCCAGTGCCTAGCGTAGCCATCATAGGAGCCGGAGCCGCCGGTTGTTTCTGCGCCGCCCAGTTACGGAAACGGGCGCCGGAGCTGGCTGTAACCGTCTTTGAGGCCGGAGCCAAGCCTCTGGCCAAGGTGGCCATCACCGGCGGGGGCCGATGCAACCTCACCAATTCCTTCGAGGGCATCCGCTCGCTTTCGGAGGCCTACCCCCGCGGGGAGCGCGTAGTGAAGCGCGCCCTGCAAGCCTTCTCCCAGGAGGATACCATCCGCTGGTTCACCGGGCACGGTGTGCCTTGCGTGCTGCAGCCAGACCACTGTTGGTTCCCCCGTTCGCAAGACGCCATGGACATAGTGCGCTGCCTTCTCAGCGCCATGCAAGGGGCCCATATCCGCCTGCGCACGCCGGTAACTTCCGTCACTCCCGCTGATACCGGGAATCTCCTCGTTAACGAAGAGCCGTTTGACTACGTGGTGGTCACTACCGGCGGAGCCTCGCATTTCCCCTTCCTGGAGGGCCTGCAGCTGGGAATCGTCCCTCCTGTCCCCTCCCTTTTCACCTTCACCATTCCAGACCCGGCCCTCCGCAGTCTGATGGGGCTGGTGGTAGAGGCCTCCATCGGCCTGGCTGGAACATCTTTCAAAGCCAGCGGGCCGCTCCTGGTCACGGACTGGGGCCTCAGCGGGCCGGCCACGCTCAAGCTGTCCTCCTATGCTGCACGCCATCTGGCCGATACGGGCTACAAAGGAACGGTGTGCATCAACTGGCTGGACAAGAGCCAAACCCAAGTTCGCGAATTACTGCAGGAAACAGCTTCCGAGAACCCCCAGAAGCTGGTTTCCACCACTCACCTGCTTCCTTCCCGCCTGTGGAGCCACCTCCTGGGCAAAGCCGCCCTGCGTCCGGATATCCGCTGGGCAGAGCTGGGCAGCAAGGGTCTGAACCGGCTGATAGCCACCCTCACTTCCGATTCCTATCCCCTCTCCGGCAAAAGCAAATTCAGGGAAGAGTTTGTAACGGCCGGCGGAGTGGCCCTCTCCAATATCAATCCCAATACCCTGGAATGCAAACAGCACCCGGGCCTGTATTTTGCAGGCGAAGTGCTGGACATTGATGCCATCACCGGCGGGTTCAACCTGCAGGCAGCCTGGAGCACCGGCTATGTCTGCGCAGAATCCATTATCAGCAGCCTATGAATACCTATCTTCTTATAGCCCTTGCGGCCCTGCTTGCCGCCCTTATCACTTTCCTCATCATGCATGCCCATGAGGTAAAGGCCTGCAATTCCCTGGAGAACGAACTCATCGCTTCCAAGGAAGCCCTCAAGGCCGAACAGGCCATCCGACAGGCCGAGAAAGACTCGCAGGATAAGGCCCTCCAACTGCAGCAGGAAGCCTTTGACAAGCAGCTGGAAGCCGTGCGCAGCCAACTGTCGTCCGAAACGGAAAAGCTCCTCAAACAGCGGGAAGAGGCCTTGCAGCAGAAGGCCGAGGAAACCTTCAAAACCCTGGCCGGCCCGCTGGGCAAGGACCTCAAGGCCATGCAGGAGAGCTTCGACGCCCAGAAGCGCACGCAGGCCGAAGGCACCGCCACCCTCAAAACCGCCATGGAACAGGCTGTCAAGCACCTGCAGGACCAGACAACGGCCATCGGCTCCAAGGCAGACAACCTGGCGCAGGCCCTCAAAGGCCAGAACAAGATGGCCGGCACCTGGGGGGAAATCATCCTGTACAACATGCTGGTGAACGAGGGCATGGAAGAAGGAAGGGATTTTGACAAGGAAGAAACCCTGCGGGACGCCAAGGGCAATATAGTCTACAACGAGGACAGCGGCAAGAAGATGAGGCCGGACTACATCCTTCACTACCCCGACAAGACAGAGGTAATCATAGACGCCAAAACCTCCATGGAGGCCCTTTCAGACTGGTTTGCAGCCCAAGACCCGGCCGCTAAGGAAGACGCCGCCCAGCGCAACCTGCTGGCCATTCGTACACAGATTAAGAGCCTCTCGGGGAAACGCTATCAGGATTACGTGCGGGAAGGCTACAAGACACTGGACTATGTAATCATGTTCATTCCCAATTACGGTTCCCTCCAGCTGGCCAAAACGCTGGCCCCCAACATCTTCCAGGAGGCCTATCAGCAAGGCGTACTCATCACCACGGAAGAGACGCTCATGCCCTTCCTCCGCATGATTCGAGTGGCCTGGACCAATTACGACCAGGTGCGAAACCAGGAGAAGATTATCAAGGCAGCCCAAACCATGGTAGACCGCGTGTACGATTTCTCCAAGGCACACGCCGCCATGGGAAAGAAACTGCAGGATGCCATGGACGAATACCAAACCTGCAGCGCCAAAATCAGCGATTCAGGACAGTCCATCCTGGTTTCTGCCCATCAGCTGTTAAAACTGGGAGTGCCTAAGAACCCTAAGAAACCGCTTCCGGATTCAGAAGAATAAAAGGCATTGCGCAATTTTGAGCGAAGGCAGCGTCGGAAGGGGCATCCCCCAGCATGACGCTGCTTTTTGCGTCTATATCCGGAAACAGGCTGCAGGCCTCATGGAACATGCCCGGGCTGGGCTTGCGGCGGGGATCCTCCTCGGAAACCGCCGTACAGGCCAGAATAAGGTCTATCCGTCCTCCGGCATCCAGCACTTCCTGCATCATGCGGGCGTGCACCTGGGACAGCTGGGCATCGGTCATGATTCCCTTCCCCACGCCCCGCTGGTTGGTTACCAGAATAATATGTTGGAACTTCCGGGCCCACTTGGACAATTCCTGAAGAATACCGGGCATCCACTCCCATTCGCTCCACTCCGTCACATAACCGGGAATATGGCGGTTCAAAACGCCGTCACGGTCCAGGAAAAGAGTATGGGCCGATGTCTGTAAAACAGCCTCCGAGGCCTCCTGCACAGCAAACCAGGCCGGAAGGGCCCACTGTGCCTTCTCAAAGTCTTCGGGAATGCCGATATCTATGAAATACGCGTTGGAAACCCATCCGCCAATCTCTCCTATGGCCGCTCCGGGCTCCAAGACCTCCTTCTCAAAGGAAAACTTTTCCGGCAGGCTGCTCAAATCCAGCCGGCTGCGGTCTATGGCATATACGCCTCCGTTAATGAGGCCTTCTTTACAGTGGGTCTTTTCATGGAACGCCGTAACCTCCAAGGCATCTGCGTGCGTTGGCGTTGCGATAGCGGACACGGCACCGTAGCGGTCGAAGTCATTCATGGGCTTGAGGGCCAGGGTTACGGCGTGGGTAAAGGGCATGGCAGAAAGGTCCACGGGGAAGAAAGTGTCTCCGTTCACTACAAAGACGTGATCTTCCCGGCATTTTTCCAACGCCAGTCTTATTCCGCCGCCGGTTCCCAGTGGCGTCTCTTCTACGGCAAAATCGTATGCAAAGGGCCACTCATGGCCTTCCACATACGAAATAACCTGCTCCCGGAGGTATCCCACCGAGAAGACAATATGGGTTACGGGATACTGGCACAGACTCTTTAGCAGCCAGCCCAGAAAGGGTTTTCCGGCCACCGGAGCCATGCATTTGGGCACCTCGGACACCACGGAACGAAGCCGGGTTCCCAGGCCGCCTGCCAGTACTATAACTTCCATGCTACGGCTCCTTTATCCGTAAACTGGAACGGAACCACCTTGCCGGGAAGCTTGGAAAGGGCCTCGATAACAGCCACTCGGTGCTCCGGCGGTACCATAATCATCATGAATCCACCGCCACCGGCACCGGACACCTTGCCGGAGATGGCTCCGGCTCCCATGGCCACGTCAAAGGCTTCCTGAATCATGGGGTTGGTAATGGCTCCGGCCATCTTCTTCTTGTCTTCCCAGGCCTGTCCCAGGATGGAGGCGAAGCGGGCCATGTCTCCCTGCAGGAGGGCCAACTTCATATCAATGGCGCTTTGCTTAATGCGGTGCATGGCTTCCACCGCCTTTCCTTCTCCGGAACGGGTGGCTTTCTGCTGTTCGGCAATGATGTCTGCACCAAAGCGACTTCTTCCCGTAAAGTACAGCAGCATAGAGCCTTCCAGCTCTGATATAATCCAATCCTTTATGCGCAGCGGGTTCACTATCACCATATCGCTGGGGAGGAATTCCATAAAGTTGAAGCCTCCGAAAGCAGCGGCATACTGGTCCTGTTTGCCACCGGCCAGAAGGAGATCTTTCCTCTCAATTTCGTAGGCCAGACGGGCCAGTTCGTAGTCTCCCAGGGGAATGCCCATCCATTCTGCAAAGCACTTGAGAATGCATACCACCATGGTGGACGAAGTGCCCAGACCGGAACCGGCCGGAGCGTCGTTGTAGGTGGTAATGGAAAAGCCGGGCGAAGGGATGGGGCCATAGTCCCGGATGACACGGTTGTACACGCCGTCTATGAGCAGGGCACCGGAATTCACGGGGCCGGTTCCCAGACTTACCTCTGTACGGACTCCGGCATCGGCCGCATTCACCCGCATCACGGGCTGGTGAAGGGGCTCTATGGAGCAGTAAGCCGCCAGGTTGATGGTGGCATTAAGCACATTCCCGCCGTATAAATCCGAGTACGGGGATACGTCCGACCCGCCACCGGCAAGGCCCAGACGCAGGGGGGCTTTACTTCTTACAATCATTTCAAAATAGCTTCACAAAGGGCATCCAGGGCCGTTCCGTCCTCCTGCTTAAAGCGGCTGCGAATGGTGACCAGGTCCCCGACCAATTCCACTTCTTTCATGGCGCCGAACATTTCCTTCATCACGCGGCCGGCGCTGGGGGCCCAGGAGCCGTTCTCTATGAGGGCTACTTTTCTCTTGGTGTAGCCTTTCACCTGCAGGCTGTGAAGGAAATCGTAGGCCGGGGTGAACAGGCCGGCGTCGTAGGAGCAGGCGGCCACTACCATGCGGCCGTAACGGAAGGCATCTTCCACAGCCTCTGCCCTGTCGTCCCTGGTAAGGTCGCACGTGGCTACCTTGGGGCAGCCCTTGGCTTTCAGCCTGTCGGCCACCATCTGGGCCACCTGGGCCGTTCCTCCGTGGATGGAGGCATAGGCCACAAACACGCCCTCGGTTTCCACACCATAGCTGCTCCAGATATTGTACAGGTTCAGGAAATACTCCAAATCCTTTCGGATAACGGGACCGTGGAGCGGAGCAATAAGGCTTATCTTCTCCCCCGAAATCTTCTTAAGCAAAGCTTGAACTTGGGGGCCATATTTACCACAAATATTAAAGTAATAGCGGCGTCCTTCGCAGGCCCAGTCCTGGTCTTCATCGGCCCAGAAGGCTGTTTGGGAAAGAGAGCCGAATTTGCCAAAGGCATCGGCCGAGAAGAGGGTGCCGGTGGCCAAGTCCAGGGACACCATTACCTCCGGCCAGTGCACCATGGATGCAGCGAAGAACTTGAGCGTATGGGCGCCCAGCGGCAGTGTATCCCCTTCCTTCACCGTCAGGGTGCTGGGGAAAGCCTTTCCGGGCAGGAACTGGCCCAGGAACTTCAGGGCCATGGCGCTGCCCACCAGGGTTATGCCGGGGTACTTGTCCAACACGGGACCAATGCAGGCCGAATGGTCCGGTTCCATGTGATGAATCACCAGATAATCCGGCTGGCGGCCTTCCAGAGCCTCTTCCAGGTTCTTCAGCCAGTCTTCTGCCTTGCGGACATCGGCCGTGTCCAGAATGGCCACCTTTTCATCCATGATCAGGTAGGAATTATAGGCCATTCCTTCAGGCACCGTATATTGGCTTTCAAATAAATCTAAGTGGTTATCATCCACGCCGATGTAGCGGATATCCTTAGTGATTTCTTTCATATCAGTTGCGGTTATAAGTACAAAGATAAGAAAAAATGCGTATCTTGCGTAGAAATACAGGAGATATGGATAACTCTTTCTGGTCACGCCTGAGGCGCATTGTACGGCATTATTGGTATCTTTCCAACGACATAGACACCAGTAAGGCCGCCGCGCATATCAAAAGTAACATCTGGTTCCGCGGACCCAACGCCTGGATCCTTGCCTTTGCCATCATCCTGGCTTCCGTGGGGCTCAATGTAAACTCCACGGCGGTCATCATCGGCGCCATGCTGGTTTCCCCTCTGATGGGTCCCATCATCGGCGTGGGCCTTTCTCTGGGCACCAACGATACGGAGCTGCTCAAATCGGCCGCCAAGAACCTTCTGGTGATGGTTATTATCTCCCTCACCGCATCCACCCTCTTTTTTATCCTCTCTCCCCTTTCGCTGGTGAACCCCACCGAGCTGGCCGCCAGAACTTCGCCCACCATTTATGACGTGCTCATCGCCTTCTTCGGCGGCATGGCGGGCATCCTGGAAATAAGCCGCAAGGAGCGTGGCACCGTGCTTTCCGGCGTAGCCATCGCCACCGCCCTCATGCCGCCCCTGTGCACCGCCGGTTATGGCCTGGCCCACTTGAAGATGCAGTTTTTCTTCGGTGCCCTGTACCTGTTCATCATCAACAGCGTCTTCATTGCCATGGCCACCTACTTCATGGTCAAATACCTCCGCTTCCCCACCGTATCGGGTATCTCCGAAGAACTGGCCACCCGCCGGCGCCGCGTTATCAGCACCATCCTTGTCATCATTCTGGTTCCCAGCATCTGGAGTGCCTTCACCCTTATCCGCAGCAACAATTTCGAGCGGAACGTCCAAACTTTCGTAGACGAAAACCGCCTGGTAGGGCCTCAGACCTATATTTACAATTATAAGGTGCAGGGAAACAAAGCCACCATCTCCCTGGCAGGAGACCCTCTTACGGACAGCCTGCGAACAGAGCTTTACAAAACGGCCAATCTGTACAACATCAAGGAAAAGAGCCTTACGCTGGTAGAGCATTCCATCGGCCTTTCCCAGAAGGATATGGATGCCATCCTCCAGGAGATTTACGACAACACCAACAACGAACTGGACGAAAACCAGGCCCTTCTGGAGTCTATGGAAGCCCGCATGGAACAGATGGCCCAGGAGATAGACCGTCTCAAGAAAGAGCAGGAACAGCTGAAGGCCACCGCCGACAGCCTATCAAGGAGCCAGGAGTTGAATTAGTCGCTTATTTTTCGTAAATTTGATGGATTCAACAGGGCTATGAAAAAAAGAGGCATCATCTGGAGTATTGTTCTGGGCGGTTTCGCCCTGGCAGCCGTGCTGGTCATAGCGTTCGCCAAGGTAGATACCCACACCACCACCAGCGACTATTGCATGAGCTGCCACTACCACGATGAGGCCGACCGGCTTTGGAAACAGTCCCCCCACTACTTGAGCAAAACGGGCGTGGTCACAGACTGCGCCGCATGCCACCTTCCCCCTAAGGAAGAAGGCATCAACCGCTACTACATGATCAAGCTCAGGATGGGCGCCAAAGACCTCTGGGCCAAAACCGTCAAAGACAAGGAGGAGATTGACTGGGCCTCCAAACGACAGCAGGACTACGCCACCCGGATTGTGTACAACGAATCCTGTGTCAAATGCCACCAGAACCTGTACCCGGAAGGCATCAGCGATGACGGCGTGGCCGCCCACCTCCATTACGAAGAGAATGTAGAAAAGCTGGGGCTTAACTGCGTTAGCTGCCATCTCAATGCCGGTCACTACATTCCGGGATACACCCACCAGAAGCTTAAGGGCACCGTAGATACCGGCCCCGGAGAAATCTACGAGGCGCCCACCAAGGTAGAGCAATTCCAATCCTTTACAGAAACGGTTCCGGGCACCAACGCTTCCATCCACATGGTAGCCATTCCAGGCGGCGAATTCCTCCTGGGCAGCCCAGAGGATGAGCCCCGCCGCAAGCCGGATGAAGGGCCCCGGAAGCAGGTGCGCATCTCCCCCTTCTTCATGGCCGAAACCGAAATAACCTGGCGCCAGTTCTGGAGTTTCTACAACGAAACCATGTCTGAAGGCCGCACGCCTCCTTCCGTAATCTATGAACTCAACAGTCGGCCCGGAGTAGATGCCGTGAGCGGTCCCACCCCTCCTTTCGGCTTCCCGGACCAGGGTTGGGGCATGGGAGAAAGGCCTGCCATCACCATGACGCACTACGCGGCAGAAACCTTCTGCCAGTGGCTCTCTCTCAAGACGGGCAAAACCTATCGGCTCCCCACGGAAGCAGAATGGGAATATGCGGCCCGCGGCGGCACCAGCACCCCTTATTTCTTTGAAGGAAGCCCCAAGAAATACGACCCTAAAGGCCTGAGGAGCTGGTTTGGGGCCGATACCACCCAAATTGCCCGCTACGTCATTTACAAGGGCAACTCCCCCGCCCGCACGCTGGAGCCCTCGCAGGTTAAGCCCAATCCCTTCGGCCTCAAGAACATGCTGGGTAACGTAATGGAGTATTGCTCGGATTTTTACGCCCCGGACGCCTACGCCCATATTCAGGACGGTGCCCAGGACCCGAAAGGCCCCGCCGAAGGCAGCGAATACGTAGTGAGAGGAGGCTGCTATGCCGACGGTGCAGCCCTGGTTCGCTGCGCCGCAAGAGACCATACCAGGCACGACGAATGGCTGCGCACAGACCCTCAGAACCCCAAGAGCATCTGGTGGTACTCAGACATTAAGGGCATTGGTTTCCGCGTGGTATGCGAAGTGCCGGAAACAGTGAAAGAATAAATACTAACATAAAATACTGATAACCATGAGCGCAAAAATGAACAGAAGATCCTTCCTGTCTGCCAGTGCAGCAGCAGGTGCAGCCGGTCTGCTGGGTGGAGCTCTTTTAAGCTCCTGCTCCAGCGGTAAACCCAAACCGCTCCGCGAGCCCGGAACCTATTACATTCCCGAACTTCCGGACAAGGCCATCGGGGGTCGTCCCCTCAAGGCCGGTCTCATTGGCTGCGGCGGCCGTGGTAACGGCGCCGTGAACGACCTTCTGGCCGCTGCCGACGGCATCACCATCACCGCCCTGGGAGACATCTTCCCGGA
>AUXO014168612.1_pt1 | contig 14268 bp, 7 predicted proteins | sample 768731 | NCBI WGS metagenome assembly AUXO01 (sample SAMN02715735, study PRJNA202380) | gut metagenome | biome: sheep rumen | host: Ovis aries | place: New Zealand: Palmerston North | reverse complement strand
CACAGCTATTGCTTGTGGGGCGGGACTGGCTGTAGCTGGTCTGGAAATGCAGACAGTCTTTCATAATCCGCTGGCTGGTCCTTCCGTATTGGGCATCAGCAGTGCAGCCAGTCTGGGTGTGGCCTTCGTGGTGCTGCTCTCCGGAACGTTGGGAGGAGGATTCATGACGCAGTTCGGCATCCTGGGAAACACGGCCCTTACCCTGGCAGCTATCATCGGAGCCATGTCGGTCATGGCTATCATCGTGTACCTTTCCCAACGGGTGCGAGGGAATGCCACCTTGCTCATTGTAGGTGTCATGATTGGCTACATAGCCAGTGCCATCATCGGGGTGCTGAAGTATTTCTCCTCGGAGGAAGATATCCGTGCGTATGTCATCTGGGGACTGGGTTCCTTTGCCCGGGTCACCGGAGGACAGGTCTATGTCTTTGTGGGGCTGATGTGCATTCTCCTGCCCCTTTCCATGCTGCTGGCGAAACCGTTGAATATGCTCCTTCTGGGGGAAAACTATGCCGTAAACCTGGGACTGAACATCAAGAGAACCCGACTGTTGGTCATCTCCTCTGCGGGTATTCTTACGGCTATCGTCACAGCCTACTGCGGACCCATCATGTTCCTGGGACTAGCCGTTCCGCACATCTGCAGGGGACTTTTCCGGAAATCGGACCATCGCATCTTACTTCCGGCTACTGTCTTCTGCGGGGCCGACCTAGCCTTGCTGTGCAACCTCATCGCTCGTCTTCCGGGATTTGAGGGAGCCTTGCCCATCAATTCCGTCACGGCACTCATCGGAGCCCCCGTAGCCCTGTGGGTTTTGCTACAACGTAAGAAATAAAATTGTATCTTTGCACCACAAAATAGAAAAGCATGGTTATCGGACACGGAAACGACAAATATCAATATGCCTCAGGAATTCTGCACGACTTCAGTTCGAACATTCCTGGGAGGGTAGATCACACGGGGCTGTTTGAGTTCTTGAAGCAGCAGCTCCCCACCGTCATGGATTACCCCAATCCCATGGGTTCCCCTCTGGATGAACTGCTCAGCAGAAGGCTGGATATTTCCCCCGATTCCATCCTCATCACCAACGGAGCCACGGAAAGCATCTACCTCACGGCACAGTCGTACCACGGGAGTCGTTCTGCTGTGCTCATGCCCACCTTCAGCGAGTATGCCGATGCCTGCCGCATGAACGGACATGCCGTGAAATCCCTCTTCAGCCTGGAGAAGATACCAGCAGATGCCCAGTTGGTTTGGCTCTGCAACCCGAATAACCCCACCGGTTCTGTAATAGGACGGGAGGAACTGCTCAACTGTATAGAAAAGCATCCCGATACCGTATTTGTGGTGGACCAGTCGTATGAATGCCTCACCGCAGAGCCCCTGCTCCGCACCAACGAGGCCGTGCTCTTCCCCAATCTCATCCTCATCCACTCTCTTACCAAGGAGTTTGCTATTCCGGGGTTGAGACTAGGGTACCTCACCGCTCACCCCTCGCTCATCCGGCAGATAGGAGCGCACCGCATGCCGTGGAGTGTGAACCAGTTGGCCATCCAGGCTGGCAGCTACCTCATTCAGCATGAAGACGAGTACGAGCTGCCCCTGCAGGACATTCTGGACGAGTGCCAGTATGTGGCCCAGAAACTCACAGAGATGGGAGGGATGGAAGTATGGCCCAGCAAGACCAACTTCCTCCTGGTGCAGCTTCGCATGGGAAAAGCGTCGGCTCTGAAGGACTATCTGGCCCAGAAACACCAGATACTCATACGCGACTGCAGTAATTTTGAGGGACTGGACGAGCGGTTCTTCCGCATTGCCGTACAGAGCCCCGAAGAAAATGATTTGTTGCTCAATGCCATCCAAGAGTGGATTTTAGAATAATGGAAAAGATCATCCTTTTACTTTCCGCATGGGTTTTGGATTTGCTGGTGGGCGACCCCGAAAAGCTGCCTCACCCCATTGTGTACTATGGGAAATGGATTGCTGCCGGAGAACGTCGTCTGAACAGAGGCACGCACCGGTTAGCCAAAGGGGCAGTTTTCGCCCTCTGCTCTATCCTCCTGGCGTTCCTGGTTCCAGCCGTGGTTTTGCACCTGGTACACAGCTGGAGTCCCCTGGCCTACACCGTTCTGGGAGCCATTCTCTTGTTCTATTGCCTGGCAGGCACCACCCTTATCCGGGAAGTACGCATGGTGTTCCTAGCCCTGGATGAATCCCTGGAAAAAGGCCGAAAGCAGGTAGCCCGCATTGTGGGTAGAGACACCCAGAACCTCACGGCACAAGAAGTGCGAAAAGCCGCCCTTGAAACCCTAGCCGAGAACCTGAGCGACGGTGTCATCGCTCCCCTGTTCTGGTTCCTGCTGCTGGGTGTTCCCGGAGCCCTCATGTATAAGATGGTGAACACCCTGGACTCCATGATTGGTTATCAGAATGCAAAATATAAAGACTTCGGATGCTGGGCAGCCCACATAGACGATGCGTTCAATTACCTCCCAGCCCGAATCACCTCCCTCCTCATGGCTCTGGTCAGTGGGAAGAAGCTAGTGCCCCTCTTGAAATTCATACGGAAATACAGTCGATGCCACGCCAGCCCCAATTCCGGTTGGCCCGAATCCGCCTTGGCTGGCATCCTGAACTGCAGGTTCGGGGGACCGCACGATTATTTCGGGGAAGTTTTCTATAAGCCTTATATTGGTGAAAATGAAAGGGAGCTCACTACGAAAGATATGCAGGTAGCCACCCGCATCAATCGGAAAGCAGAAATCCTCTTCGTGGTGCTTTCCGTGCTTATTCTCCTTGCATGATTTGATAAAGAAGTGGCAGGTTCAGGTGCTCACGCACATGCGCCGCCAGCTTGTCGTATTGTTCCTCCTTATAAGCCCGGTAATCCAGCTCAGAATGCTCCAGCTTGCTGGCATAAGGCTCCAGCAGGAAATCGATGAACGCCGCATTGTCCAGAATACCGTGGATGTAGGTTCCCATACATTTCTGGTTGATGAAACACCCGTCGGCATGCCCATCGGGGAAGACCACGAAAGGTTCCACCCCTTCCTCCAGCATGCGGGTTTCCCCCATGTGAATCTCGTAGCCCCGCAGCCCCTCTTTGCCTCGGAAAGAAAATTCCACCTGTCGGGTCACCTTTTCCCCCGTCATGGAGGTAGAGGTAGGGAGCAGACCCAGTCCCGGAAGCTGATGAATAGAGCCTTCCACCCCCTCGGTGTCCAGCACCTCACGCCCCAGAATCTGGTAGCCTCCGCAGATACCCAGCACGGTTTTCCCCTCCCGGTGAGCCTTCAGAATGGCCTGAGCCACCCCGTTTCGGCGCAGTTCATAGAGGTCGTCCAGGGTGCTCTTGCTCCCCGGGACTATGATAATATCCGCTTTTTGCAGTTCCTCGGTATTGTTGGTATAGTAAAGATGCACCCGCTCGTCCACCTCCAGCCGGTCGAAATCGGTGAAGTTGGACAGATGCCTCAGCAGTACCACTGCCACATTGATTTTCCCTTGCTCCGCCTGCAGGTGCTTATATTCCAGCGATAAAGAATCCTCCTCCTCTATATGAATATCCTTGAAGTAAGGGATGACCCCCAGCACCGGAACCTCACAAATCCGCTCCAGGATACGCACCCCCTCTTGGAAAAGACGGATGTCCCCCCGGAACTTGTTCACGATAATACCCTTGATTCGCTTTTTATCCTCCGGTTCCTGAAGCATGATGGAACCGTAGGCACTGGCAAAGACCCCTCCACGGTCGATGTCTGCCACCAGAATCACATCCGCATCGGCATACCGTGCCATCGGCATATTCACCAGGTCCGTATTTTTTAGGTTGATTTCCGAGATACTCCCCGCTCCCTCCATCACGATGGGATTAAACTTCTGGGAGAGCCTGTCGAAGGCTGCATTCACTGCTTGCCGCAGCTGCTCACGCCCCTCCACCCGGAAATAGTCGTACGCATCCCGGTTGCCGATGGGCTTTCCGTTCAGCACCACCTGTGAAGTATGATCCGATGAAGGTTTCAGCAGCAGTGGGTTCATATCCGTGCTGCAAGGGATGCCCGCAGCCTCGGCCTGCACCGCTTGGGCACGGCCTATCTCCAGCCCCTCAGGGGTGGCGTATGAGTTCAGAGCCATGTTCTGCGCCTTGAACGGAGCCGGGTGGAAGCCATCCTGCCGGAAAATGCGGCACAGTGCAGCAGCCAGGACACTTTTGCCCACATCACTGCCCGTGCCAGCCAGCATTATCGGATGTAACCTCCTCTCCATCATCAAGCAGAAATTTCGTCGTAGTCGTTGCTCAAGCCTCTACCAGCCTGAACCACATTGATTACATAATCGCCGCACTTCTCGCACTCGCAGATGAAATCGATGTAGAACACACCCAGCTGATAGCTGTACACACCAGAGTTCACGTCGCTCAGGTTCTTGTTCTTCAACTGCGTACGATAGTTGTTTATTTCGTTCTCTATGTTGTAAGACTGGTTGATGTTTGGTCTCAGCTCCACCAGAGCCACCTTGCGCACCATCTCAGCCAGGGCCTTATCCACCAGATCTAGCATGGTTTCCATACGGTCCATCTGCTCGGCGGTGAAGTCCTCCTTGCTGTACTGACGCTTACGGTTCAGCGTACGTCCCAGGTTGTAGCAGCTGTCGCCTATGCTCTCCAACTCGGAAATCTGGCGCAGCATCTTCGCTATCCACGCCTTAGACTCGTCGGAAAGGCGTCCTTCGCTCACCTTGTTCAGGTAGCGGGCTATCTCCATCTCCATAGAGTCCGTAATACTCTCGTACTTCTCTATCCGTGCAAAGAGCTTGTTGAACTCCTTCTCATCCTCCGTATGAAGCAGGTCTCGTACCAGCCCCAGCATCCGGTAGCAGCGCTCCGCGAAGGAGTTGATTTCCTTCTGTGCCTGTACGATGGAAAGCTCTGCCGTGCTCAGAATACCACCCGAGATATACTTCAGTCGGTACTCGCCATCCTGCTCCTTCATCGGCAGCACCTTGCACACGAAGGCCTCTATCTGGTTCACGAAGCCTATCAGCACCAGTGTGTTAAACACATTGAACGCCGTGTGGAAGGCAGAAAGCTTGTAGAGGTCGTTGTTCTTTACCCCCATCACATCGGTTACAAACCAGCTCACCGCGTCGCATGCCGGGTAGAACATGAGCAGTACCAGCAGCACACCGAATACGTTGAAGAACATGTGAGCCAGTGCCGCCCTTCGTGCCTGTGTATTCGCCGTGAGCGAAGCCATGAACGCCGTGATGGTGGTACCGATGTTCTGACCCATCGCCAGTGCCGCAGCCTGCTCGAATCCGAAACCTTCAATGTTCATGTCGAACAGCATCAAGGTAATAGCCATGGTAGCTGCAGAAGCCTGTACTATCATGGTTACGATGGCACCCACGATGATAAAGATGATGATGGTGAAGATATTATCATAAGGAATATGCGCCAGCATGCTCGTCACCAGGTCCCCTATGTGCAGGTCGGTAGCAGCTGTCTGCAGGAAGCTCAGACCCATGAACAGGAAAGAGAACCCGAAGATGAACTCACCCAGGGACTTCCTACTAGACTTATTGTTGAAGATGAGCGGCAGACCGAAGGCCAGCAGCGGAATGGCGAAAGCAGAGATGTTTACCTTGAATCCCACAGCCGAGATAATCCATGCAGTGACCGTAGTACCCACGTTGGCACCCATAATCACTCCGATGGCCTGCTTCAGCGTCATCAGTCCAGCATTCACGAAAGACACCACCATGACCGTAGTGGCACTGGAAGACTGGATAAGGGCTGTAATCAGAATACCGGTGAAAACTCCCATGACCCGGTTCTTGGTCATCGCTGCCAGGATAGAACGGAGCCTATCTCCCGCAAACTTTTCCAGACCCTCACTCATGATCTTCATTCCGTAGAGGAAGAGACCCAGAGAACCCAGAAGAGATAAAACGTTAATTATCGTGTCCATAAATTTTCAAAATGACGACGCAAAATTAGCTATTTCTTGCGACATACAGGTCATACTCTGGTAAAAAACTGCCACAAGGCATACATTTAATAAACCTGAAATTCATAAAGCCTTACGGTAGTCCCTTCATCCTGATCCGGCTTTGTGATGAAGAGCCGCACATAGCGTGCTTTCACCGGAGCTGCCAACTGGCGGTCGGTTTCTAAAGCCGTATTATCGGTCACATGGTCCACGGTTTGCCACTCCTCATTCTCATTCATCTTCACCTGAAGAGCATATTCCTTCGTGATGTAATCCAATGACTCCATCCCTGCGTGAACCACACGCCAGCCCTTTATTTCGTATTCCTTGCCCATGTCTACCGCAATGTATTTCTCACGAGACTCACCCACATCGCACCATTTGGTAGTGATGTCATCATCCACGGCCAGTTCTGCCCGTTCTCCTTGGTGATATTCCCCACTCCGCTCTATCACAGGTTTTTGAACGGTGAGGTTCCGTCTGTTCGTGGCTGATGCATTCACCTCAGAGTACGGCAGGTGCACCCCTAGAAGATCGGTGGCAGGTTCCAGCACATTCACCTCGTCACGAGCCACCGTAGCTGCAAAGACTATGATCTGTGTATTCTCCGGCAACATCAGGGTCTGTGCCTTCTCTGGCAAATCCAGCGTCACACTATACATATAGGTAAACTCATAAGGCAGGTCCTTGTTCTTCGACATCTCATGACGATGCGTTCCCACAAAGGCCACATCGGCAGGTTTCACATAACCTTCGGTATGATCCGTATGTCCCCATTGACCGAAGAACCCTGTATAAGAAGGAACTACTACCTTCTTTTCCACATCATCTATAAAGAATGATGCGTACTGGTCAGCCCCCGTAGAAGCTACCAGCAGATGAATCTTGTTGAAGTGGCCCTGCGGAAGAGCTATTTCCTGCCCCCTACACTTCACCACATTCAGCGTATCGGGCACTGGGAATTTGAAATGGATGCCTTTATAATTTAGACTCTCCGGAAGAAGCTCTGCAGCAAAGGCATAGCCTTTCCCATCGAAGTTCACGGTCCTTCGTAAGCCATTATAGCTGGCCGACATCAGATTATAAGAAAGTGCTAAAGGAGTCTGCTCCATCTTCTGTGCAGCTTTCTTCTCCAGTTTCACTTTAAAGCTGCGAATGCCAAAGGGCTGAATATCGAAACTCAACTTATTCCCTTGGAACGGAACGGAATTTTTAAATTGTTCTACCCCATTTACCTCTTCTGCCCCCATCACATTTCCAGCAAAAGAGAGATTTACATGCTGCGCTTTCCCCGCTGTTTCATAATAGCGTAAGATGTATGCCTCTGAATCCTCCTCAGCTTGTTTGAAAGCTTTCAGCACCACATAAGGGTTATCTGTCTGAACCATACTGAAACTGCGTCCTAAAGCACCTTTATGTCTAGGAGCCTTGAAGGCTTGAATGGTTTGATTCACCAGCTCTGCCTTCTCAGGAATATTTACCTCTTGGAGAGTTCCTTTATGACCTACAATGGAATACGTAAACTCATGATGTCCGAAGTCCTGTCTGCTCTGATACCGGTAACCGGAACGGGTGGAAGGGGTATGTAATAAAGACAACCGAATCACATTGTCGGCCGGTTTGTCCCATCCGTATTTGCAGTTGTTCAGGACAGCCACTCCATAATCCCCACTCTGGTCCGTAAGATCCGTCCAGTAATGACTGTACACCTCATAGGCTATATCCGTATTATTCCCCCGTTGTACATGCCCCAGACCAATGTCATACGAAGCCTTTGGATTGGCCACCTGGAGCGGGAATTCCACCTTCAGCAACGCATTGGTGGTACCCCAGTCTATCGCATTCACAATGTCGATGCGGTCGCTCTGTGCCCCCTCATTCAAGCGGATAGTCTGGCAGAAAGTAGACTCTCCGTAGGTTCGCTCTACCCGGATGGCACTTCTCAGCGCACCTTGCTCCACCACGGAAATATTCACATTCTCCGTAATGGAAACGGGCGATGAATCCAGCGTGGATTTCCTGATTTCCCATGCCGGCCAATTGTAGGAAGGATTCTTCGTGAACAGGGCCAGTCGGATAGCCTTCCCCTGCTCCACCAGTTCCTTATTATATCGTTTGTCGTAAATCGATGCGATGTCGCCATGATCATCCAACGTCACCTTATAGACGCTATTCTCGATGCTGCGCTCAGACACCACCATTTCTCCCTTGGTTTTGGAAGCTGCCGTACGCACCTCATAGACCTCATAGCCCACAGCTGGTACACGGGCACTCACCAGCACCTTGAAAACCGAGTCGTTCACCTCCAGTAGCTGACTAGGCACTGTTTCTCCCTCACCATTATACACCGTTACTCCGTGCACCTTACGCCGCACCGGAAGGGTCAGTTCCACCAGGTCCTCTGCCACGAAAGAAGAAGGATTGTACAGCACCACCGGGATACCCCTCACCTGCGTATCCAGCAAGGTAGAAGCAGCACCCACCGAAGTTTTCAGAACATTGGAGAAACTGTTTAGTGCTATCAGTTCATCATTCCACGAGAATTCATACGCTCTAGGAATACTGGTTCCCGTCACGTCATCGTGGAACTGATGTAGAATATACCGTTTGTGGTTTTCCGTGAGCAACGCCCTCGGATAGCTCAGCAAGCCTCCGAAGTGGGCCATCACGGCAGCTCGTTCAGCTGCTGTAGAAAGCAGCTCGTTCCTGCGGTTGAAGAGTTTCATGGCAGCTTGTGAGGTGTACGTTCCCGTACCGTGCACATCCATCAGCAGTTCCCCATTGAACACCGGCAACTCCGGATGATTCTCAAAGGGGAGGAAGTCCTTGTATAGCTGGTCGCTCGTAGCACTGATAATCTTTACAGGACCATCGCCATGCACACCCTTCTGCACGGCACGCACCGATTCCAGGGTGGGAGAACCGCCTGTGTCACCCGTTCCATAGTAGTGGTAAGTAATCTTCAGCGGATTGTTCTCCACTATTTTTTTCAACGAAGAATTGTGGCTCAGGTCGGCATCGGCCCATTTCGTGGTATAGCCATGAGCATCGGCCACCAGCATGATACGAGACCCATCTACCCCCTGCCACAGTCCAAAGTCGAACGGTACCTTCCTGCCATTCTCATAGAACGGTTTTTCACGCCACTGCAACTTCTGTGTAGAAAACCCTATCAGTCCTGAATGAGCCGCTATGGACGGAAGAATATAAGGAAAGCCGAAGCAGTCTGGAAGGAAGATGTCTGTACCCTGCACCCCGAATTCCTGCTGATAGAACTGTTGTCCATACAGGATGTTTCGGGTCAAGGATTCCGGTGCACCTATATTGGCATCATTGGCATCCCAACTACTGCCAGTCACATGCCATCGGCCCAACTTAATATACTGTTTCACTGCCTCATATTCCAGCGGATAGTATTCCTTCATCCAGGAATACTTTACCCCACCCTCAAAATTGAAGATATAGTCCGGATAACGACTCATCAAGTAGAGGTTGGTTTCCATGGTCTTGGGCACATATTCACTGATGGATTTCTGGATATCCCAGTTCCATTGGGTATCAAAATGCGCATTCGACACCACATAAGCTTTCTGGGCATTTACGCTCAGAAAAACAATGCTCCAGAAAAGAGCCAGTAAAGCCAGTTTTCTCATTATTTCCAGTTTTTACTTTGAACAGTCCAGTCTGGATAGTGGGCCTTCTGATAAGCCTTATCCAGGAAGAATTTATTCTCTTCAGTCTTTCCCTTGGTCTGCCAGTTCAGCCACTTCAGGGCTATCTCTGCGAAGGCCCCTCCATGAGGCTGGGCATAAGTAGCCATGTGACCCACGTTCAGGTTGCACCTTACCACTGGGACATGCTGAATCAAGTCGTAGTTCTGCCCTGAAGGCTCATAAGCCACGTCGTCTGGACCGCCTATCAGGTAGGCCACGGGAGCATGAAGCTTCACCAGGTCGGCCTGCGTGGCAGTTCCTCCGAATTCTTTTCCATACAGACCTCCTTCACTCACCTTCTTGGCAAATCCTGCTGCAGGACCTCCAGCCGGCCTTTTACTGCCTGGCTCCTCTACCGGGAAAGGAGGCTTGTTTCTCACGTAACCACTATTCAGGGCTATGGTGGTGGTCACTCTAGGATCTACAGAGCCCGAAAGTGCCTGTCCGCCTCCGCAAGACTGTCCCATGGCAGCCACCTGCTTCAGGTTCACCTTCTGGTAGAAGAGACTCTTGGGGTCGGCATTCAGCTTCTCCATCACATCTATGGCATGCACCATATATTCCGTATCGGTCATGCCCAGCGCCTGAATCTCTTCCAGACTCATCTCATCGAAAGAGCCCACAGCTGCCACCACATATCCGTGCGATGCAATCTCTGTGAGGAACTTCTCAAAATGCTTGGAAGTGAAGGAGCACCCTCCATTGGCAAACAGCACCAGCGGCAGAGGCCCTTCTTTCTTCACGGCATAATCCAGATTGGCCGGATGGTAAAGGGTGTAGTCCGGAGTTTCCGCACTGCGGTCTACCACAGCCTTGTAAGGGCCTGTCCCTCCATCCTCCACCTGAATATATTGGGAAGTCTGAGGGATGAACTTACGGGCTTCCAGCCAACTTATGAGGTTCTGGCTCCAAGTATCTGTGGTGTTCGTACCTATCCTATCGGCCAGGGCGAAAGGTCCCACCCCATCACCATACATGTGCAACTCCGCATTCTTCCCGGCCTTTTTCCACTCCAGGAAGAGGCCCAGCAGGCCCGCAGCTACATTGGGGTGCTCCGCGCGCGTCAGGATGAGCAGGTCTGGGGCGTTCTCCGGCACCTTCACATCCAGGAACGATGGGCCGTAGACCGTTACCAGGAAGTTCGGCATCTCGCCCTCTTGGGCACAGATGACCTCACCCACAGCCACTCCACCACCGGCAGAGAAGCCCAGCAGGCCCACCTTCTGCGGGTCTATGTTCCACTCCGCAGCATGCTCCCGCACCATCCGAACGGCAGCCCGCGCATCGTCCACAGCCCGCATATTCGCTGCATCACCCTCCACACTAGGCATCGGGTTCGCGTTCGCCATCGGGAACTTATCGAATTTCGTCACATCCACCATCTCCGGCATCGGAGGCATCTGCCCCGCAGGAAAGTTCATCTTCGCATTGTTCAGTCGGTACTTCAGCCCTATGGCAGCTATACCCCGTGCATTCAGGAACTTCGCCATACGCTCCACATCGTTCGTCCAGGAATGGAACCGCATGGCACCTCCGGAGCACAGAATCACTGCCGTTCCCGTGTTCAGCTGTTCACTGGGGAGGTACACCGTAATAGAAGGTTTCGTCACTCCTGAAATAATGTTTTGTCCGTCTCTCACGGTTACTGTCTCCTCTACCCCCGGCTCCTCATAGTCCACCGGAATAGGAATTACCTGTTGTGCCATACACAGGGTAGGCACCAGGCAAGCTGCCAGAATAAAATGCTTCATGTATTTCATAACTTAAGATATTTTCTTCGTTTCACCGTTCCAAATCAGGGTCACCTTTGCCCCCTTCGGAGCTGTCACCTTCGCCTCACCGTTCTTCTGGAAGTCCACCGTAATAAAGCCCTCCTTCACCGGAATACGGCCCTTCACGTGGTTCAGGTGCAGCAGGTTAGGGTGCAGGAAGTACTCATTGGGGCGTGCCTGCGACTGGCTGAAGCCCATGATTCCCCTGAGTGCCAGCACCACCGAAGGCACTCCGTTGGCTCCGTGGCACAGACTCAAGCCGAAAGGACGATCATAGAACTCCAGCTGCTTCTCCCACGCATCGTTCACCCGGAAGTTCTCCGGGAAGCGCGTGTTCCCCTCGTCCAGCCAGTAGCCGAATGTTTCGTTCAGCAAGTCCAGCAGTTGGGCCGTACGCCCCGCCTTCACATAGGCCAGGCATTCATAGCCCTTCTCGTAGCTGATGTTATCCTTATAAGCAGGAATGTTCGGGATGACCTCCGAGTACAGATAATCGTAGTGCGCTGCCGGATACAGATCCGTAAGCACAGCCCAGTACTGGGAGTGGTAGGACACACGCTCATCCCTGGAGCCATCCTCCCGGTAGCCATTGATGAACACCCTCCGTTCCTTATCCCAGAAATGCTTCAGGATACTCTCCCGCAGTGCCTGGGCCTTCGCCTCATAGTGCGCTGCCAAGCGGTTCTCCTTCCAGAGCCGGCAGAAGTAGGCCGCAATCCGGAAGTTCTCCATCAGCATCATCTGCGGGTAAGCCGCCGTGCCGAAGGTTTCCGGACCATTATCCTTGCTCCATCCCGGAATAAAGCCCCAGGTAGGTGCCTTAGCACTGATGAACCCATGCTCATCCTGCAGACTCTCGTACAAGTCCAGCTGGGAGAGGATACGGTTCTTGTACATTCTTGACGTCTGCAGATTTCCGTACCTCAGGTATTCCTGACGAAGACCGATGAGCGCATGCAGCGGATAGTCCACCACTCCCAGGTCCTGTGCAGTGGGGTTCTCCGGCATCAGTGCCACGGAGATACCGTTCCGGCTCACCTGAGGCTCCCCAAAGGCATAGTCGCCTCCCAGACTACTCAGCACCGCATCCATGGCCCAGGGCAGATAGTCCCGCTTGATGCCATCCAGGTAGAAATTATGCAAAGCCGTGTGCAGGGTAGCCACACCCGCCTTCCAGAGCCGGTTCACCTGCGCATCATCGCATTCAAACTGCATCTGCATCTCCACCGGCCACACATCGGCCAGGAAACGCACATTCTCCAGCGTGCAGCCCCGGTCCGTGCTTATCCGCACAAAACGCACCGCCCGCTCCGTCAGGCTGATGTCCTTCTTCCCCTCCAGCGCCACAGGCTCCAGCGGAAGCTGCTCCATCACCTTCGTATTCGGGTTCGTCACCTCCTCTATGGACTCACCCACCTGGAAGAACACCTTCCCCTTCCCGGTGGCAGTGAGCTGCAGGTGCCCCATCTCTATGTGGCAGAAATCCAGAATCACGTTCCCCTGAGGGCCCAGGATGAACTTGTCTCCTTCCCTCCGTGCATTCCTCAGCAGCAGCGTTTCCCGTACCGGGATGCTCACCTGAATTTCCTGCGCATCATCTGGGAAGACCTCCGGATGGCAGAAGCGCGCATCGCTCTCCACCGGATGCCAGTTCACCCCGTCCGTGCTAGCCTCAAACAGGTCCACATCCGCCCCCTCCAGAATCAGGGCCGGCAGCTGCCCCTTCGTGTTCACCTGGAATGCCACCTGGTGCGTACCTGGCTTCACGGTAGCCTGCCGTGCATTCAGTTTCTGTTCCTTTTTATCTATGGTAGCCTTCACCGTGCCTGGAGCGTTCCAGCGCAGGGTGCCCGTGCTTTTTATTTTCCCCCGGAAGTAAGTCACCTCGCTGTAGGCATAGAAATTCCCCGGATAGTCCACAAAGGTGCACCTCGCCTTCGACTCCGTTTTCTGCCTCAGTTGCAGCCAAGCCGCCAGTTGTCCGGGGTGCCACATATAAGCCGTGTTCCACGTTTCCTTTTCCGGTTTTTGAATCACTTTACAGAGTGAGTCCAGCAGTGGGTCATACTCCTGAGCTAGGGCAGGGAGTGCCGTGCTGGAGAGCAAGAGGAGTAGTGTGAAAAAGGATTTTTTCAGTCGACTACAGTTTGTAGTCATCTTGATTCCGGTGTTTTTCATTTTCGTTCTTCTAATGGATTTTTTAAAGTCGTTGTAAAGTTAATAAAAAGTCGGGAAAGTGTCAAATCGGGACACAAAAAAGCAGCCCCGCTGAAAAGCAGAGCTGCATCCTAATGTTTTCTCCACATTATTTCTTCTTGGTAGAAACCTTTATTTCATGCACCCCAGAAGCATTCTTCTCCACCGTGATGGACTGAATCTCATCGGGGCTTAAGGAACGGTTCATTTCTTGCACCGTGGTTCCCTTACCATCCACGGTTACCACAATTACCTTATTGTCCTCCTTTTCCTTGGCGTCAGAGCCATCTTTTTTCAGTACCACGCTGAATGGTTTATCTGCACTGTCCTTGGCGACCTTTACTTTAGCCGAACCCATGCCTATATAAGAAATCACCAGCACATCCCCTTCGGATGCTTTCATACTAAACTGGCCAGACATGTCCGTAATGGTTCCGTAGGTGGAGCCCTCTATCAGGACAGCGGCACCTATCACCGGCTCATTCTTCTCGTCCACCACCTTACCCTTTACCAGGAAAGGTTCACCTTCTACTGCCTCCACTGCAGGAGCTACAGGTTCCTCCACTGCAAGAGTTTCAGGAGCCTCAGAAACCACGG
>AUXO010870248.1_pt1 | contig 14271 bp, 10 predicted proteins | sample 768731 | NCBI WGS metagenome assembly AUXO01 (sample SAMN02715735, study PRJNA202380) | gut metagenome | biome: sheep rumen | host: Ovis aries | place: New Zealand: Palmerston North | reverse complement strand
ATGAACTTCGATTTTTTATATCATTCATATACGTTTACCATCACGATATTTGCTGCAGTGTTTGGTATGGCCTATCCTCTGATGCTTCAGGCTATTGAGAGGATAGATGATAAGTACACATCGTCGGTGTTAGCTACTGATTTGCGTAAGCGCTGGCAATTTAAGACGTTTAATGATCTTATTATTTTATGTATAATCTGTCTGCCTATACTTGCATATATCATTGAAGCTATAGATAGTATGCAATATAAATATATTATTGTGTCTATAGTTACTATTCTTATCATTGCATTAATGATAGATGTTGTATTCCTGGTTAGACAGATATTGATATTCTATTCACCAAAAGAACTTCTTGAACATTTAGAAAACAAGAATGATGTGAAGAATGCGAATGCGCTCCTTGACTTGGCACGATTTGCTGAGAAAGCAGATGAGTTTATTCTATATACGAGCAGTTTGGCATCTGTGTTTAAATACATTCTTGATGAACAAAAGGATGCTAATTACGAAGGGCCTATTGAGTATTCGAAAGAGGTAAATGATATTTTGGCTAAAATAGCGAAAAAAGTGGGAGATACATCACAGAACGATGATCGCTATAATTATGTAGGTTTGGTGCCTGTGATATATAATAATGAAATACAAGGTAGGATATCAGCTGTAACTTTCCTTCGTATGTGGGAAATGGTAAACAGGGCTGCAAAGTCTGGGAATTCGGGATGGTTTCGTGATTATTGGACTTATGCGGATCAATATTATAGGTTTGCCATTCACGATAGATCGTCGGAGGCTACAATAGCTAATATGATGGAGTTTTATCACTATCATGTGATGGTAGGAGCTCTTCTTGTTTATTTTAAACGGTATGACTGGTTACGGCACATCTTACATTTTACGCAAGAAATGCCTGCACGTTTTGCACTTATACCAGGGACATTGATTAAAATTTTCAGTGAACTTAGTTATATAGAGCAGTTGTTAAGCAAACCATTCGGAGTATATCAAAAGTACCAGTTCTATGGATTGGACAAGGGGGCTAGAATGGATGAGGCAATTGTTGGTTACGCTTATCAATATCTTGCGTTGCTCATCGTAAGGATATGGACATACAAAGGCTTTAATTACAATTATGCAAATCCTTTTGATTTACCATTAGGCAGTGATGATAGCATCGAAGCTAATGAGGACATGATAATTAATGTGGTACAGTTGCAAAAATGCGTGGAGAGGTGGTATGACAACGGAATGATAAATGAATTCGGGTTCAGTAATATTCCGCCAGTAAAGGAAGTTATTGAAAAGTTGAATGAATATATTGTTGCTCTAAAACTAAAAAATAAAGAGATAGAATTGTGCGATGGAGTTGATGAGCATAAAGTGAAGGTTATAAAAGATGAGATAATTGTAAGTAATGCATATTCACATTGTTCAATTCCGATGATTAGTGATAAATGGAAACCTGATAATGAATATATAAGCTATTCTACTCCTATTATCGTATCTGAAACCTTAGAAAAGCCTTTTATCACTAAAGGTTCAAATAAGAGTATGGGAAATTTTGGTAATAGCTTGGTGGTTTCCTTGAATTTTGAATTGACAAACGAATATATAAATATAACTCGCAGTCAGATGCCATCTTCGATAAAATACAGTATTAATCAAAGGCATTTGCTTGATGCAATTGATGAACTGGATTTGCCAAAAGATTATGTTATAGTAGAATGGGGAAATGCATTGAATATGTATGAGTTAAAGAAGAAACTTACATATAACGATAATGAGGTAAGGTATAATGGGCATAAGATTATTAGTCTTGGTATGTCAAGATATTCTGCCTGCTTATGGATAATTAAGGAGGTAAATTTGCCACTTGTGGAAATCGTGGATACTGAGACCACGTCTGCAGATTTCTCAGAGATAGACCATGCTAATCACCTGTATAGTAATATCGATCATCTGGGTTCGCCATATGATATTAAATTGACTCAGTCTATTAAAGTTTATACACATAAGAAATATAGCAAAACTTGCATGTTAAATGTGATGTTTGACTATGGTGATAATAGTTATGATTTGGATAAAGTTGTGAAGTTGTAAAAATACTATGGTTCAGTATAAGAAAGATGAATTGCTAGGACAACTCGATGGTTTGGGCTCTATAATTGAAAATCCAGTAGCCATTGCTTGTTTTGATAAATGTGGCTTGGATTCTGGAAAACTATTGACGTTGTTGGAACGTGTTAAAAACTTTAGTTCGAAGTGGAATAAAACTCTTTATTGTAATCATGACGAGAATCCTTCGGAACTAATTAAAAAGTGGGTTGGACTCCTTGAGGAAGATAAAGACGAACATAACAATGGACTTGTTAATGAGGTAAAGTCATTGTATAGGAGGACAGAGAAGTTTCTGCGTTCTTTATTGTCAATTCCTTACAAGGAAAAGGCTGTTAGGATGTATTCTTCTAAATCTCTGGCTGTGGTTATAGAGCGAACTGCAGATGAAAATGCAAAAATATCGGCTCAATTGGAAAAGGAAAAGAAAAAAGAACAGCCTGATGAGGAGGTAATTCAAAATCTTGAAAAATTGAAGGTTGCTTCTGACAAAGAAATAGAAAACCTTTATAAAGAAAGAAGTTTGCAGGAACTTGAGGAGGCAAGCGAAAAGGTTTGGTCTGAAAAAATTAAAGATACTTTTGACCAACTTAGGCGATGTACTGTAGATATTGAAGAAGAGAAAAGGAAAGCGGATACAGAATATCATCTTTTTCTATATGGTTTAATACTCCCTTCAATAGTATTATTGATTTGGCTATGCAAACTATACGGTTTTATTAGTGGTAATAGTTCAATAGATAATTGGATTGGCTTTGTACCATATTATTTGCCTGTACCTATTTTCGTAGCTTTATTTTGGTTGTTTGTCGTACAAAAGAATAGGGCAGGTAAAATATCTATAGCATTAAGTGAGAGGCTTTTTCAGATAAAATATCTAGAGGGCTTGATGATTGCAGTCAATCGTCTATCTACTAATTCGCAAGATGCTATTGAGATGATAAATCGGTCAATTGACAAAATGGTGAATGGATATCTTCTACGAGTAACTAAAGATTCTATCGATGAATTGCGGTTAAACGAAATCGAAAAGAAAGAAGTGAATGAAGATATATATATGAAGATTATTAATAAACTAGCTGAAATTATAAAAAATGAAAAAAGCAGAATTTGAAGAAATCTTAGTGATGCTAAAGTCGGCAACAGAGAAAAAGAAGTTAAACTGGTCTTTAGCCCCAAATGATGACACCTTGTTTTATACTACAATAAATGGGTGTAGGGTGGATGTGTCTACTTATTATGATGCTAGCACAATGTCTAATAAGGCATATATAGAGTTTTATAATACAAATGGCGATTCATTCAGGAAATCAACATATAGCGAGAATGTTAGTAAAGAACGCTATAATCAGCTATCGGATTTGTATGATTGTATCAACAACCAGTATTATAAGATTAAAGAATCAGAGCAACTTATTATTGAAGGATTAAGAGATATGATTGATGATGAATAACGCTTGCCATGGGGACATTTTACGGGTACAAGTACCTGGCATCAAGTTGCCAAACGCCCCGGAAAAGATTTAATCTTTTCCGGGGCGTTTGTTGTTTTCTCAGCAATTGTGCTATTTCTCGTGCGTTTTGTTTGGAGGTTATGTTTTTTTTTGTATATTTGACTAACGTCGAAGATACTTCCGCTTGAAAAATCTCAAATATAATTTGGATTTTTGCTCGCTTATTCGTATCGATTTGCAATCGAACAGGGTGTGATACAGGCCGCGAGACCGACACGGAATGATAGGTGTGGCCAACAAGGATAGTTGGGACGAATATATATAAAGCGTTAAAAAAGTAGAATAATGTGTAAGGATTGCAATCTGATTGAGGAGAAATCGTTATTTTTGCAGAATGAAGAAAAGTCTGGAACTAATGTTCCAAAGAAATAAAACATGAATGGAAGTAACAACATAATCAAACAACTTGGATTTGATAGTGCTCTATTATCAATACAAGAGGTTGTCAGCCGTTACCCGGCCTATCGGGACTTGGTACGGTTGGAAGCTGATGCGTGCTACTTCATTGCGGGACATCCTGCGGCATTGTTCTGCAAGGTAGAAGCGTTTGATGATGCTTATTCCAAACGAGTATCCAAAATACTCCACAAAGCATGGAATTACCAAAAAGTGCTGCTATTGATTACATACTCTGATTTTGAGGTAAGGGTATATAACTGTTACATCAGACCTACATACGTAGCACAAGATACAGATTATGAAAAAGAAATTGGAGATGCTCAAATAGGCGGGTCTACGCTGCGTGACAGCGACCTTGGAACCTTCATCTCTTATTTTTCAAAAGAGGCACTTGATACTGGCGCCTTGTGGCAAGCACACGAGAAGACCTTCAAAATTGATGTGTCTGAAAGTGTGGATGCCTACCTTGTGGATAGCCTTGAACGAACTAAGAAACGGCTGATAGAGGATGGATTAGAGGAAAAAATCATCCATTCGTTGTTAATAAGATCGCTGTTTGTGTTGTTCTTAGAAGATAAGGGTGCCACGGCTGAAGCAGGAATCTATGACTCCATAATTCCTGGGGTGAAATCATACCTTGATATACTAAATGACAAGAATGCAACGTACAGGCTGTTTGATGTTCTGAATCAACAATTTAATGGAGATATTACCCATCTGAGTGATAGAGAAAGGGAAGTGGTAGAGCAGAGACATCTGGATGTTATCAGAAAATGTTTTATTGATGGCGATTTATCTGACAATCCCAAGATGTTTGCTGATTGGAGACTGTTCCATTTTGATATTATCAGGATAGAACTGCTAAGTGAGATCTATGAGCATTTCTTAGGCGCCTCGAAAGCTTCGAAAGGTCAGTATTATACGCCGTTGAATCTGGTGAACCTGATACTGGACGAGAAGATTCCGACGAACTCAGAACGCTGGAATATAAAAGTATTGGATCCATCCTGCGGCTCAGGTATTTTCCTTGTTGAGAGTTATAAACGCCTGATAGGCATCTGGAAACGAGAGAACCATACTTCATCCATTGATTTCAAAACACTGAAAAGGATTCTCTGCAAAAATATATATGGAATAGATATTGACGCTACAGCTCTATCGGTAACGGCATTTAGCTTGTATCTTACCCTGATTAACGAATTGGATCCGAGAACTTTGTGGGCAGATCCCTCAAACAAGTTGCCATGTTTGATACATTCTGGGAATGAGGACGCAGAGGTGGAAGGTAACCTGTGGTGTACAGATACGATAGGCACTGATTTAACTGAGCGAATCCCTGTTGTGGACTTGGTGGTGGGAAATCCCCCATACGGAACCAAACATGATCAAGATTCTATTAGCGACTATTGCAAAAAAAATGGGTTTGCTGATGAGATGTCGCTACCGTTCATGCACAAGTCGGCACATCTCTGCCCTGACGGAGAGATTGCCCTAGTGGTGAATATGAAGATACTGACCAATACCAATGGTACATACGGAAGATTCAGAGAATGGTTGTTCAGAAAGGCATACGTTGAAAAGATTTATAATTTCTCTATCTTCAGGATGGCACCAGCCAATTATGGTGGTAGCCTGTTCAAGTCGGCCAAAACTCCAGTGGCAGTCATCTTCTATAAGGCATCCAGACCGCAAGAAGTAAGTAAGAGCATTACATATTGGGCTCCCAGAACGTATGTGAAAAGCAATGTTCTGTATGACATTGTGCTTGACAGTTGTGATGTAAAATCACTGCCGAGAGAAATGTGTGAGGCGAATGACATCAGCATATGGAAAGTAGGGGCATGGGGTAATGCCATGGTTTATCGTATTATCAAGAAATTGAGAACATATAAAACTCTGCAAGCCACATTTGGAGAAAACAGGTGGATATTCGGGAGAGGATGCAATGCGGATAGCAAACGTCCTGACTTTACGCCTAATGCTATCATTAATCTGAATAAGATAGGACGATATGTCATAGAAAGAGGAGCCGTTTTGCCCAACGAAAGCCGTAAAGCCTATCGTAATAACAAACCGGGACTTTATAATCCGCCGTTTGTCGTGATGAAGGAGTGCCCAGACAAGGATGGTGTGATTGCTGGTATCTTTGGCTTTGATGCTGTATCGACGACAAGTACCTTCGTGTTTAATGGTATGGATGATACAGAAAGGATGGTGCTTACGGCTTATCTGAATTCAAAGTTAGCTAACACGTACCTGTTCTTAACATCTTCAACCTGGGGCATAGAGCGTGAGCGTTTGGTATTGGAGAATGAGGTGATGTTGTTGCCTTCTCCCTTTGAGACTATCACTTCAGAGCAAAAGGAGGCCGTAGTATCGGCTTTTAAGAGGATTACCGAAATGCAGACAGAATCCTTTGATTCTGATACTGAGAGGACTGTTGAAATAGCAAATCTGGATAAACTTTTTTATGGTATATTTGGACTTACAGAACAGGAGATTGAGGTGATAGAAGATATCTATAACAACTCATTCAAGCTTTTTGTTCAGAAAAGTAAGGCAGATGCGATGAAGAAGAATACGCAGGACGGCCTGAATCCTTATGCTGAGAGGCTTTGCAGAACGCTGAATGACTATTACAAATTCTCTGAAACGAGAGTTCGACCAGAGGTACTAGCTCCACATATTACAGACTCGCTGTGCATGGTGGTGGTGCGTTTTGGCAGGGAGGTACAAAAGCTCTGTATGCTGGATAGTCGAGAAGACAGAATACTATTGGGGAAACTATATTGCGTGCTGACATCAAAACCAGGAGATGGTATTGTTGTTCAGCGTGTGTTGAGGGACTATCAGTGTGATAGAATTATATTGATAAAGCCGAACCAACGACGTTATTGGACGGAGATGCAGGCACTGGAGGACGGTGCGTCCATATTCTCTGAAATATTAGCTATGAAGGAGCAATGCAATGGGTAATAGTGGATTGTCTGTGAATTATGTATCGGACGCGGCTCAATCGTTCAAGATGATTTGCATAGGCCTCTTGGATGTGGCATATACAGAGATTGCTACTTCTGGGATAGTAACTAGCAAGTGGCAAGAGAATGCCATTTCAGAGATTGTAGCAGACAGAATGAATGCAAACCCCACAACAATACAAAGGCATATTACTGCCATTGTTGAAAAGAGATTGGTGTCGGACGATTTGAGTCAGGCACAACCTATGGTTGACAATGCACCAAGAATAGATATCAAGATTGGTGGATTTGAATGGAGTTCAAATGAAAAACGAGTTACATTCTATATGGAGGCCAAGAACCTGTATGGTCATGATTTCCAGAAGGCTAATAATACTACAGTAACCCGATCGAATGCATATGCAAAGAGGTATATAAAGACTGGCATAGACCATATGTTGAGTGGATATTATCCTGAAGATGCACTGCTGCTGGGGTATGTACTTGTGGGATCGGTGTCTGAAACAGTTGACAAGGTTAATGCCCTTCTGAAGCAGGAAGGGCGAGGCTCAGAGCTAATAGTCCCTGGTACTAGTACGTATTTTCCTCATTTAGCATTTGGGAGATCAGATCATCCTAATGGCAAGAGCGTTGATCACTGTTATCTGGCATTTTGATTATAGTTGCGAGCTCATTTTTTTGAAAGAAATTGTTGAGATAAAGCTAGGTGCAACTATTTTTTATAATTTTCCTGCGAAAAATTTGTTTGTATTGATTATTTGCGTTATATTTGCATCGGAAAGAATGGAACCGGTTCCCTTTGGTTTACATTATTTCTGTTAATGTTTTAATTATATGTTTCTAACGTATTGATTTGCAGCATGTTGTGATCTGGCGTTGGGTAAGAATTTTGTTGAATAAGGATGATTATTCTTGTATTAAGAAGGTTATATTATATATATGATAAAATTAGATAAGATTCCCCATCTTATAAAATATATGGGATCAAAAAGAGAAATTCTTAGTTTTATAGATAAGGCCGTTGATGATTTGAAAGTGAATAGTTCGTGCTTTTGTGATTTGTTTTCAGGTACGGCTGTGGTGTCTGCGGCTTTCCTTAATAAATATGATGTTATATCAAATGATATTCAGCAATATTCAAGTGTATTTGCCCATACGTATTCTGCTAATATAGCAGAGAATGTTGATGAGAATTTTAGAGATATTGTAGTAGATAAGGTTAAGTGCTTAGTAAATGAGTTTTATAATAAATATCCTCAGTATAAATTCGATTATTCTGATGTAAGAGATTATATAGATTTGGTTGATATAGAAAAGAGGCAGCAAAGTCTAATAGATGAAGAATTTGATTTAGGTTTTTCGTTGTTTGCTAAGAACTATTCGGGTACATATTGGTCGTATGATCAATGCGTTTGGATAGACTCAATTAGAGCTGTTGCCGAGGATTATAAGGGCTCTGTTGGTTATTATACTATTTTGTCGGCCCTCATATTTGCAATGTCATACACGACTCAAAGTACCGGCCATTTCGCACAATACAGGGATGTGACACGTCAAAATGTGGAAGATATATTGTTGTATAGGAGAAAGGATGTTTTGTCGTTGTTTATTAAGAAGTTGGATGAGTTGATATCGCAATTGAATACTACTCCAAATCATTCTATTACCGTTACTTCTTTAGACTATTTGGACTGTTTGCGCATTGTCCCAGAGAACTCAATTGTTTATGCAGATCCCCCATATAGTGCAGTTCATTACTCTCGTTTTTATCATGTAATAGAAACGCTTGTTAGGTATGATCACCCACATCTGGAATATAAGGGACGCTATAGGGATGATCGTTATCAGTCGCCATTTGATAAAAGAAAAGAGGTGATTAATGCCTTTAAATTGCTGTTCAAGGCTGTGGATGAAAGAAAATCTCATTTGATATTAAGTTATAGTAATAATGGATTGGTGAAGAGTGATGAACTTCTGGAAATAGGAGAAAGTACAATTGGTGATAAATACAATATCTCATATTTTGAAAAAAATTATGTCCATAGTAAAATGGGTAGGTCAGATGAGAATCGATTAGATGTAAATGAACTACTGATTTCATTTAAAAGAAAGTAACATGAAGAAAATGGAGTTAAATCTTTCACGGCTGAAGACATCATGGACAAAGTTTGATATTGTCCAAGTTTTGAATGTTGTGTCAAGTGTTGATAATATAAATCAATACTTGAAAGGTGATGCTGCTATCAATGAGCCTATTCTAAAATCATTTCTAGGGATAAGGAACTTAGAAGATCCGATTCCTTCCTATTGGATAGATATTCAGGAATATACTGATAAAGAGAAGAAGTTGTTCGCTATGGCGGCTCTTCTTTTTACTCACATAGATATTATATACCTTTTCTCAAAGTCGTACTCACAAGGTGATATGAAAGGAGTGGCTGTTATTACAAGTCAGAAGTCATCAACAAATCTGAGGAGTGCTTTGGTTGAATCTGGAGCTGCACAAGCAATTTACCGAAGAAAAACAGAAGTGCCATATGATTTTACTCCGTTATTGACCAATCGTCATATCGGTCCTTTATTCAAAAAAGTATTATTACAACGTTTTAGTGTATGTGGAGTGGAGAGTCCCAATGATGAAGATTTCTATAATTTATGTTATGAAAACCAGTTCCATGCTGTATTAAGTCTAAGTGAGGGGCAGTTTTATAACTGGTTAGAAGGTGTAGGATTTAAGAATGGAAATTATGTTGAGAGTTTGATAGTTAGCAATTTCCTATGTATTAATACAAAAATGGAGTTCAATCTCAATCATTCACATGAAGCATACTTGTTGGGTGAAAATGGAGATGGAAAAACTGTTTTGTTGATGGCTATTTATCTTGCTTTTAATGGATATAATGTAAAGAATGAAATGGATCCTAAATATGCGGCTTCCGCATTGTCTGTGCTGCAAAAAACCGAAAAAGATTCAGAATTGATAGGTATTGATGATTGTTCTCAAAATTATTCTCCTAAATGGAATAATGCATTAAAGAATATTTATGCTTATGGTACTCATAGGGGAAGATGTGATTCTGAAGAATATGAAAGGTATGGCTTTATGTCACTGTTTAATATTAATATGGAACTTATTAATCCGGAGCAGTGGATCAGAAATCTTGTCATGGATGAGACAAAATATCCTAGTTCTGTAAAGATAGGAAAAGAAGCTTTGAGCAAAGTGATAAATCATATTTTAGATAGAGATGTTGAGATAAAAGTTGATGGAAGTAAAATCTCTTTCGTAGAAAAAGGCTATGAGGAACCTTTTAGCGAATTGTCGGAAGGATATCGTACTGTTATAATATTTATTTGTGACTTTTTATCTAGGATAATTAACAATAATCCTAAGAATAAAGATATTTTAAATACAAAGGCAGTTGTACTTATAGATGAGATAGATGAACATCTTCATCTGAGATGGCAGCGAACTATCGTAAAGAAAATGAGGGGTATATTCCCGAATGTTCAGTTTATTATGACGACACATAGTCCGACTATAATTCAAGGAGCATCAGATGATGCAATTATTTATAGGATATATAGAGAAGATGGTATAACAAAAATAAGTGATCCTTATTATAAGAAGGAACTTAATGAATTGATGGTGAATTCTTTGGTAACCTCACCATTGTTTGGATTAGATAATTCTAGAATCGATGAGAAAAATGCGATGTCGGATACAAGCGACGATTTTGTGTTATACCGTATAAATAAAAAAGTTCGTGAGGAGTTGGATGCACACAAGAAAGATGGTGACTTATTTTTGAATGACCAAGAAATTGATGAAATCATAAATAATGTACTGAAAGAAAAATCATATGAGAAAGATTGATAAAGATCTGGCAGATATACCCGCAAAACTTGTAGTATCTGAAGAACAATTGACACATAAACGAAGAATTGAACTTATTTCAAAAGGTGCATATATTTATGAATCGAAATATGATTCTCGTTATAAGACTCCAGATATTAAAGAAAAATTGAATAATATCTATCTGCATAAGTGTGCATATTGTGAGAATTATTCAGAGCAAACACATGTAGATCATTATCGTCCCAAAAAGGATTATTATTGGTTGGCATATAGCTGGGATAATTTGATCTGTAGCTGCCCAGTGTGCAATCAATTTAAGAAGGATGAGTTCGCAATAAAAGGGAAACGGGTTTCTCCTCCAAATGCGACTGATGATTTAAGTAATATTAATCTATGGTCATCCCAAAAATATGATCAGCAGGAAAAGCCGTTGTTACTTAATCCAGAACGGGATGTTTTGGAAGATATGTTTGTCTTTGATAAAGAAGGGAAAATCTATGGGAAAAGTGAAAGAGCTAATTATACGATAAAAATCTGTCATCTGAATCGGACATATTTGGTTGATGAAAGAAGACGTATTATAAATACATTGAGAAATAAAGTTAGGGCGGTGCTTTTGGGGACGGAAAACAAAGAGCAAAAGAAAAAGAGAATTCAGTTTTTGGTTGAAGATTTTGTGGATAGTGCGCTCGATAATTCTAATACTTTTACTGCGTTTAGAAAATCAGCTGTCGATTGTTTAGGCGATATCGTAAAGGATATATAATATATATTTATTAATAATTAAAAACCTTTAATATTATGGCAAAGTCGAAAGGAAGTTATAGTGTTATTATTAAGGGATGTATGGATACATTCTTGCAAGAGCATAATTTGAGTGATATTTCTGACTCAGATAGTTTTGAATTATTTTCTGTTTCATTGCTAACAAAACAAATTGGTATTTCTCTTGATAGCATATCAAATTCGATTACTGATGGGGGGCAGGATGGAGGAATAGATTCAATAGTCGTTTTAGTTGATGATGACCCTGTTGATTCTTTAGAAGATCTTGATAATTATACATTTAAAGAATCTACTGTTGCAAAGTTTTTAATAACTCAGTCAAAGGCAGAGTCTACATTTAAAGAAACGGTTTTAGATAAATTGATATCGTCTGCAAATGTTTTATTTCCTCTTAATAAGCCATTGGATAGTTTAAAGAAACGTTTTAATGAAAGTATAATAGAGCGTACGGAAATATTGCGAAAAACATGGGAAAGAACATTGTATAATAGAGGAAGCATATGCGTTAACGTAAACTATGTATGTTTGGCAGAGGCTATAGAAACGTCATCATCCTTTGTGGCTAAGCAAGAGCAATTAGTTGATGACTTAAAAGAAATTTTTTCTCTCGATGACGTTTCGGTTGATTTGTATAGTTGCGATGAACTTTTGAAATTGTACCAAAAACGAAGGGATGACACAAGGCCATTGCAATTTAAGGAATCACCACTTTCTAACCTGTACGCTACAGGTGGTATAGGATATGTGGGCATGGTGTATATCAGTGAATTTAAGAAGTTTATTACTTCTGATGATCATTCAATAATTGAAGAACTATTTGAATCTAATGTGCGTCATTATCAGGGCAATGTTGATGTCAATAATAAAATCAAAGAAACATTACAGACCGTTAGAGATAGAGACTTCTGGTGGCTAAATAATGGAATTACAATTATTGCAGATAATTGTAGTCAGATGGGACCACAGTTGATACTTACCAATCCTCAAATAGTTAATGGTTTACAGACTTCTTTTAGTATTTTTCAACATTTTTCTGAAGATAGTTCGGATAGTCGCTCTGTTTTGGTGAAGGTGATTGTTACTAGTGATAAGGTTATAGTTGATAGTATAATTGCTTCAACTAACTATCAAAATAGTGTGGGGCCAGGATTGCTTAGAGCTACTGATGATATTCAGCGAGATATAGAAAGCTATTTCTTAAATAAGGGCTATTTCTATGATAGACGAAAAAATTATTATCGGAATCGAGGTAAACAAGCAAATAGAATTTTTGGGATTCAGGCTGCTGCTCAGGCAATCAAGTCTATTATTGGTGGTGAACCTAGTGTTGCTCGCTCGAATCCTTCAGGGTTGTTAAAAACGGATTCAATCTATAATACTATTTTTAATAAAGAAGATAATTTCCAGGGATATTTGAATTGTTGTATTATTGCTGCATGGATTCATGCATATGTTCTTCGTACAACAAACACGCCTTTAGGAACGGGGTTGAGAAACTTTAAGTTACATTTGTCTTGGATTATTGCAATCTTTATGGTTAAAAGTGTCAATTTGAATTGTGAGATGATTGCAAGTTTGGATATGGATATTGTTGACATGAATAGTTTATCTGAAGTTGCTATAAAAGTCTTATTGAATTCCATTGATCAATTTAGACAAATCCAACCAGGTGTGGATGTGGTTAATATGGCTAAGTCTAAAGAGTTTGTGTCATGTGTGAAGAATCTTATAAAAAAAGATTATGGTGATTATCTATTGTGATATAATGTTTTAATAGATGTCATATAGGCTCATGTCTATTAAAGCCGCTAACTAAGCAGAAAACTTGGTTAGCGGTTTTTCTTTGCCCCAAAACTTTCGTATCAAAAATCTTAATTAAAAACTTGGATTTCTCCTCGTATGTTCGTATCTTTGCCAACAAAAATGAATTACACGGAATATGAGAATAATCGTCTATGTAAGGATTTATATACTTTCTTTGTTCTTGGGACTGGGCATGATGGGTGCGCAGGCTCAGGTGCTTGACACGAATAAGTGCCATAACTGGCCACGTTTTGCTGGTAACACTGTGGCATCGATGGGTGTGGCATTCGTGGGCAAGACAGTCCTGAAAGCCGTTGTAAACGAGGAGCGCCCCGACCACTCTGACAACAAGTCGTTCCCATCAGGTCATGCTGCCATCGCCTTTGCCGCAGCAAGGTCCATCGACAAGGAGTTCCGCAAGGTGAGCATATGGATACCAATCGCAGGCTATGCCGCCGCTACGGCATTAGGCGTAGAGCGCGTGGTTAGCGACAGGCATCATTGGTATGACGTAGCCGCCGGTGCCGCCCTGGGCTTCGGCGCCGCCGAACTCACCTTGTGGTTGAGTGATAAGTTCCTTGGCACAGGTTCGAAAGTCGCTATCACCACCACCGGCCAAACACTCGACGTCGTATACAACTTCTAGCCCCCCCTGCCAGGGGACGGGTACCTGGCATCGACAGGTCAAACGCCTCGGAGAAGATTGATTCTTTTCCGGGGCGTTTGTCGTTTTTCGTCACTTTATGCTATTTTTTTGCGCGTTTTGTTTGGAAGTCTTGAGATTATTTCCTAAATTTGCCAGCGGAAAGCATGGAAC
>AUXO011553487.1_pt1 | contig 14274 bp, 12 predicted proteins | sample 768731 | NCBI WGS metagenome assembly AUXO01 (sample SAMN02715735, study PRJNA202380) | gut metagenome | biome: sheep rumen | host: Ovis aries | place: New Zealand: Palmerston North | reverse complement strand
TTCTCTTCTACTACTTCTTTTTTATTTAATGTTTGAATAGTATTAATCTCTGGTTCTTTTTCTTCAAACACTTCGTATTTTTCTTCATAAGCTGCTGATTTTGGAGCATCAAAGATAACAAATGATTGATTTAAACCTAAGTATTTAACTAGATATTGCATTGGGAATCCACCAGCTTTTTCATTATAACGAAAAGCTAGAGCATTGTAATCTCTTCTAGCAATAGCTACACCATTAGTAGTTGAATTCATATCTTCTTCTGTAAATGTACCAATAGTTTGAAGTTTTTCAACTCCTGGATAGTATTCTAGTTTTAGATTCTTAGATAGTTTAAATTTATTCATTGCATTACTAGTTTTTACTTTTTGGTTAACATCACCTGTCATACCTTTGTCCATAGCTACTTGTAGTTTTGATAATTCTACTTTTATTTCCTCTACATTACTATATTTAGACATTATTTCGTCAGCTATTGTTTTGGCTTCATTAATCTTTTGAATTAAGTATGAATCAAGTGTTTTAGTAAACAGTTCTCTAATCTCATCTGTTTTACCTTTTAAGTCTCTATACTCTTTAAAGATATATAGACCTATAGCTAAAAAGATAAATAAAAATATATTACTAAAGAACATATTCATTATTGTCCCCATTTTATCTCACCTATTCTATATATGATTATATCATATTTATTAACAATTAATTAATAATAAAAAAAGTAGGTGTCTACCTACTTTTTATTATTTTAAGATATTCTTTAGAATAACTGTTTTTGTTCTAGACATTTCTTTAAGTGTAGTCATTACACCTTCATTACCTATACCACTATGATTCCATCCACCAAATGGCATTTCGAATGATCTGAAGAATGATGCACCATTAATAATAGCTCCACCACAATCTAATTGGTTAGCAATTTTCATTGCATTAGAAGCATCTTTTGAGAAGATACATCCACATAAACCATAAGATGATTGGTTAGCTATCTTAATAGCTTCATTGATGTCATCAAAACCAATTATTGGAATAACTGGACCAAAGATTTCCATATCTTTAGCAACTTCCATCTTTTTAGTTACGTTATCTAAGATTGTTATATCATAGAATGCACCATCTCTTTTACCACCATAGATGATTGTTGCACCTTCAGCTACTGTTTTATTAACTTGTTCTTCAACATTTTTAGCAGCTTGTTCAGATACTAAGCAACCAATTTCTACAGTTGGATCACTTGGCATTCCTCTTTTAATTTTAGATACACGTTTAATTAATTTATCAATAAATTCTTTCTTAACTGAGTTATGAATTAAGAAACGTTTAGAAGCACAACATACTTGTCCAGTATTATATAATCTACCCCAAACAACTTCTTCAACAGCTAGATCAACGTCACCGTCTCTATCTAAGATGAAGGCATCGTTTCCACCTAATTCTAACATTGTATGAGTTAAGTTTTGAGCACAAGTACGCATTGTTTCCATACCACTCTTAGTAGCACCAGTAAGTGATACTAAGTTAACACCAGGATTAGCAGCTAATGCTTGAGCAGCAAATCCACCAGTACCATTAATTACGTTAATAGCACCTTCATCAACACCTGCTTCAATTAATAATTCAGCATATTTAGTTAGTGTTAATGGATTATGTGGTGATGGTTTCATAATTACAGCATTACCCATTAATAGAGCAGCTGGAATTTTTTGACAGAATAAATCTGAAGGGAAGTTGAAAGGAATGATTGCTTCAACTACACCTAATGGTTGTTGTTGAGTAAATTGAATTGTATTTTCATTTCCTTTTTCTTGACCTGCAGGAATTACATTACCATACATATGCTTAGCTTGTTCACAGAATGCTGGAATACCAATTGAAACGTTAGCGATTTCGCCATAAGCTTCAGTAATTGGTTTACCAGTTTCATCTGATAATAATTTAGCTAATTCATCTTTGTGTTTTTCAACTAATGATACGAATTTCATTAGTATTGCAGCACGTTCATAAATAGGTTTTTTAACCCATAATTTTTGACCTTTTCTTGCTGCAGCTACAGCAGCATCACAATCTTTTTGTGTACTTTCTGGAACTGTATCAATTACTTCTCTTGTTGCTGGATTAGTAATTGTTATTACAGCACCATCAGATGCATCTAACCATTTATTTCCTATTAAATTCTTTGCCATGATTGTCACCTACTTTGAGAATCCTGTAAATGATAATGATAAGCCTCCAATAGTAGCTCCTGAATGATTAGCTTGACCATATTCACCAAATGTGAAACCAACAATGAATGGAATATCTCCACAAGTATTTTTAATAGCAACAAAGTCTTCATCAATTCTGTTACCAATGTGAAGTTTTCTTCCACCACAGTGAATTAAGAATAAGGCAGCTGGATCAAAACCTTCTTTTACAGCTTTGATTGTATCAACAGCACCATTAATTAAACCATCTACGTCATTATTTAATTGAATAATTGCAGTTTTTTCAGCTACTTTAGCACCAACATTGAATGAGTAATCTGGATTACCAATCATTGGGTGACGTACAGCAGTTAAATCACCTTGTAATGTTTTTACACCTAATGCATAAGGAATAGATGCAACTAATAAGTTTTGACCCATTAGTTCATCGGCATTTAAGCCATTCCATTCAGCATATTTTTTAAGAGCAGGAACACCATCAATTTCAGCAATTTGACGATCTCCGTTCATTTTTGTTACGATACCAACTTTATCAGTTTCTTTATATGCACCTGTGAATACAGTTTTAATATCTCTTGTAGTATAGAATAATGCGATTGCACATCCATCTCCAAATGATTTGTCTTCACAGAAAACTTTCCATTCGCCTGCTACAGCATCATCTGCTGCGCTTCCACCAAACATAGGAATTTCACCTAATACATCTTCAATACCTTTTACGTAGTATTCTTCTTCAGCAGGACTTGCAAACATTGCATAAGCTACTGGAGCAAATTTTTTACCAGCTTGAGCCATTGCTTCTTGAGCTAGTTTACGACCTGTTTCACGAGGGTCATTACCTCTTTCAGATGCAGCTACACCTACTTGAAGTTCATTGTCTTCTAGAACCATCATACCAGCAAAACCATCTGGGCTTGAAATGATTCCTTCTGGTGTCATAATTGCACCACTTGATGTTACACCGATTACTTTAACATCTTTGTTAACAGATTTGATACCTTTAATTACTTCATTTTGGTCGTATTTAATTGAAGTAAATAAGAAACCAATCTTTGGATTTTTAATACCTTTTAAGGCATTATTAGCAGTTTCTACACCGGCTTGGAAACTGTCTTTTTGGATACTAGATCCTACCATTGCTTTCAAATAAATTCCTCCTTTTATTCTTATCCGCAACTTCGTTTCGCGTATTTTAGGATTTCCTACAATCCTCTATTATTAATATATAACATTTTAGTTAAAATTTCAATGTTTGGAGAAAAATAAAAGAAGCAATATTTCTATTGCTTCCTTTATTATTAAAAAGAGAATATTAATCATTCCCTTTTCGGGATTTTCAGTTGTCAATAACAACCGTTTAATCCCATTTTAGTTTTAATGCATTTGTACGTTTTAAATTAACTCCCATATAGTCTAATGAATTAACATACTATTTTGATAGTTTTCATAAACTAGATGACATTAACTCATCTTGGTTCAAATATCCTATTACATTCACGCTTAACTATACTGTTGTATAAGAGTTCTCCAATTCATCGCTAATTTTTAATTATACGGATCCACACGATATAACATATTGTGCATTGCCAACCGCCAGCTAAGCAGTCAGATATCACTCAGTGTTTGGATTGCTTGATTCCCTTCGAAGACAAGTTTAAGGCTCTCCAATTTTTAAACGCGGCCAAGTTATTTTAAATATTTATACTTTCTTTAAAATCCCAAGAAATTCTCCCTTATATATTATTCATAAAAGAGCTGTTTCAATTCAAGTAAAGTAGTTATAAATATTTGCCATAAAATGAACAAATAATGCATAACATACTTGCGATTTTATTATATTTAATAAAATCTGAACTAGTATGAAAGCCAGCTATCATTTTCGAAAGCAATATTACCACCCATATTGGGACAATAGAAAATGCTAACTATTAATAATATTACCTCGGTATTTGGTAACCCTTTCAGCAATTGTCTATAGGTGATAGATTTAAACCTATAAACAATTGACAGTTTACGACTGGAACTTACAATAACTCATAAATTCCCATCAGTTTGAAGCTTATCACTTCTCGCTGGAAATTCGGATTGGGGGCCTAGTAAACAATTACTAGTATACAAATAGACTGCAAATTCTACATGTAACAATCCATTTTTTCACTATTTGCGGTAGCGAAACATAGTCGACTTTGCGGGTCTTCTATAATTTTAATACTAATCAACGTCATGCAATTCTACAAACGGAATCTAAATTTCTTTATACTCTCACTGTATTTCAAGTTTATGTTCTATATACATGGTTACTTAATATTGTGTCGTATCCTGTATACCTCCTACTATATTTAGTATAAACATTTGAGCGGCTTTAGTCAATAGTTAAATTATTGGTTGTCATTTAAAAATTGCTCATATTCATTTAGAATACCAAATATTTCTTCACTTGTCTTAGCATGACATATTTGATCCTTGATTTCTTTGCATTTTGGTAAGCCTTTTAAGTACCAAGTTATATGTGATCTGATTTCTAAAAGAGCTCTTTTTTCATCTTTATCTTCTACTAGTAAGTTATAATGTCTTTTAATCATAGCTATTTTTTCTTGGAATGGTACTATTTGTGGTTCTTTACCTGTTTCTAAGTATTCGATACATTCTCTAATTAACCATGGATTACCAAGTACTCCACGACCAATCATGACAGCATCACAACCAGTTTCTTCTATCATTCTTTTAGCATCATAACAAGTAACAACATCACCGTTACCAATTACAGGAATAGATACAGCTTCTTTAACTTGTTTAATGATGTTCCAGTCTGCTTTTCCGCTATAGCCTTGAGCTCTTGTTCTACCGTGAATAGCAATGGCTTTAGCGCCTGCTTCTTCACATTTTTTAGCTATCTCAACACAGTTAATGTGATTTTCATCCCAACCACTTCTCATTTTAACAGTTACAGGTATATCAACTGCTTCAACAACTGCTTTTACAATCTCATAAACTTTATCTGGATTTTTTAATAATGCACTACCAGCTTGAGCTTTAACAGCTACTTTAGGTACTGGGCAGCCCATATTGATATCAATAATATCTGGATGCATTTTTTCATTAACAATTTTAGCTGCAGTAACAAATGATTCTTTATCACTACCAAAGATTTGTTGAGATATAGGTCTTTCCATATCAGTCATTTTTAATAAATCAAACGTTTTGTTGTTACCATATGTTATGGCTTTATCACTAACCATTTCAGCATAGATTAACCCTGCTCCCATTTCTTTTATTATCTTACGATAAGAAGTATTAGAGATACCAGCCATTGGCGCTAAAACGATTTGGTTTTTAATATCTACATTACCTATTTTCCACATAATATTCATCCCTTTAAGTCGTAAGTATTATAACAAATATGTTAATAAATGTATATTTTTATAAAAATTAGCACTCTGTGTTGACAGGTGCTAATAATAGTGCTATAACATAGTTATAGAAAGAAGGAAATGGATTTATGAGTATAATTCCAAGAGGTTTTTATTTAGACGATATATTTGATGATGATTTTGATAAGATGATTCCATCTAATAGAATTAACAGTATGAAATGTGATGTCTATGAAAAGGACGGCAATTATAATATCGATATGGACATTCCTGGTTTCAATAAGAATGATATTAAAATCGAATGTGAAGATGGTTTATTAACTATCAGTGCAGAGAAGAAAATAGATAATAAAGAAGAAGACAAAGATAAGAGATTTATCAGACGTGAAAGAGTTTTTGGTAAAGTCTCTAGATCATTTACTTTCAATGATATAGATGAAAGCAAGATTAATGCTGAATTTAAAGATGGTACTTTAAAAGTCATTATTCCAAAAGTTGAAAAATCTAACTCTAAAAAATATATCGAAATTAAGTAAAAATAGTCAAAAAAAAAGTAAGTTAATTACTTACTTTTTTTTGTGCTTTTTTTAGCAGCAGCTTTTTTAGCAACTACTTTTTTAGCTACTGGTTTTTCTTCAGCTTCTACTTCAGCAACTTCAGCAATTTCAGCTACAGCTTTAACTGGAGTCTTAGCTTCTTTTTCTTTAAGAACGAATCTATAAAGTAAAGCAGCAAGAATACCACCAACTAATGGTCCAACGATGAATACCCATACGTTAGATAGTGCTGTTCCACCAGTAAATAAAGCTGGTCCAATACTTCTAGCAGGGTTTACGCTAGTACCAGTAAATGGTAAGCCAAAGATATGTACTAATGCTAATGTTAAACCAATAACAATACCATTATTAGAATTCTCTTTCTTTGTAACACTTAGTACTACTAGAACAAATACAAATGTTAAGATAGCTTCAATGATTAAAGCAAGTAACCATTTAACTTCAATTGTATTAACTAGTGCACTTCCTGTTGCATCTAAAATTTGAATTGTACCAAAACCATTAGCTCCAAGTTGTGTTAATTCACCAAGTACACCATATAGTGCAGCAGCACCGGCGATACCTCCGATGATTTGAGCAACAACATAACCAACAAATGTAAGAACGTCCATACGTCCATCAATTAACATAGCAATTGATACTGCTGGGTTAACATGAGCTCCAGATACTTTTCCAAACATGTATACGATAGCCATTAATACAAGACCAAATGTTAAAGCAACTAGTAAGTAGTCAACTTGAACAACTGATAGTGCAAATTGTGGGAATATAACAGCAGCCCCACAGCCAAAGAATACAAGTAAGAATGTACCTAATAGTTCAGATATTAATTTCTTTACCATATTCCACAAATCCTCCTTAATTAGATTATAACACTTTTTTCAACTTTTTATGCTATAATTAGCATATAAAAGATAGGAAAATTGATTATGTGGTATTATATTAAACGTTTTGGAAAATTATTATTAATAATTATTGCCGTTGTTGCATTAATATTTGTTGGTTATTTTGGCTTCCAAGATATTGTTTGTCAAGAACCTAAAAAGTATGTTATTGAAAAATATAATATTGATTCATTTAAGGTATTTGTTTATAAGCATACTACTTATGCTTATTCTAAAGAGAAGGATTGCTCTTCTGCTTGGTTTAAGGAATGTACTGATGATGAAGATTTAAAAAGTGAAACATATTTAATAAGAATTAATGGCGATAAGATTCATGTTACTGAACATAAAGATGGATCTTTCACAGATGATTATAATGAAGAATAAAAAAAGTAGAAAATTAAATTTCTACTTTTTTATTTAACTCTTTTTGATCATTAGGAACGATTACTTTATTGATTACATAATCAATTAGTTTTTCACGTTTATTTTTAAGTTCGTTTCCTAGTACTTTAACATACATGTCTTGTAATGTGTTACCAACGTTTTCTTGTTCAACACCTAAGTCAAGTAAGTCATGACCATCTATTTTTAACTCGTTTTTTGTTATGAATGATGATTTTCTCATCATTTTTTTAACTCTTTCATAGTCTTCATCTATACGATTGCCGATTTCTGAATATTTAGTATTTTGACCAGCGAAGTTAGCTCTCTTACATTTGAATAAGTCTTCTACATTTTCTGGTCCTACACTATTAATGAATCTCTTTAAATCTTGTTCTTTTTCAGGAACTTTTTCTTCTAGATATTCAATTAGTTTAGCAACTTTTTGAACTTGTTTATTTGAGTAATGCATACGACGCATTATTTCACGTGCCATTTCTGCACCACGAACACCGCGATTTTTGAATGTACCTACTCCATTTTCATTTTTCTCGAATGTTAATGGTTTAGCAATATCATGTAATAACATTGCAAGTCTTAATTCAAGTGTTGGTTCGATTGATTTAACTGTTAGCATTGTGTGATTTAAGACATCATATAATTCATGAGGATTTTCTTGTTCAAATCCTTCCATTAAAGATAACTCTGGAATGATGTTAATCATTATTTCAAAGTATTTCTTTATATAGTAAGCACTACTATAGTGTCCATTATGAGATACTAGTAGTTTATCAAATTCATCTTTTAAACTTTCAGGTTTAACTTTTTTAAGTAATTCAGCACAATCAAACATAGCCATTTTAGTATCTTGATCAATAGCCATATCATATTCACTTGATAATCTTATTGCTCTTAGCATGATGATTGGTTCTTTAGTGAATCTTTCTTCGGCATTACCAATTACTTTTATTACTTTATTATTAATATCTTTGATACCATCAAAATAATCTATTAAGCCATCTTCATCACTATATGCTAAAGCATTCATTGTGAAGTCTCTTTCTTGTAAGTCACTTTCAAGAGTATTAGCTTTTGATTTATATTTTGTGATTTCCATTGGGAATTTAGTGTTAACAATACCTAGAGTAGATTTGTTTTCACCTTTAAGGAATGTGTTATAACCTTTTAAACATTTTTTTACTTCTTCTAATGAGGCATTAGTAGAAATATTATAGTTCTTTGGCTTTTCTTCCATAACCATGTTACGGATTGCACCACCGGTAATATAACCGTCATAGTCTTTTTCATATAAAAGATTTAGAACTTCGTTAACAGGTTTAGGAATAACTATGTTCATTATATTACCTCCTTATCTTCTTACCCTTCTATAATATTATAGACTTATTTTGTCAAATTTGTCTAGATTTTAAATAAAAAAAGAATAATGTTTGACACTATTCTTCTTCAGTTATTTTGACTTCTAATCTTCTTATACTATTCATGAATTTGATAAGAGTAAAATCACCTTCGATGATGTACCATTTAGGTTCTTTAATATTTATTAATTTATATTTATTAAATAAGTTATCTTCAATATTCATTAATAGTAAGTATGGGATTGAATCATAGTAGTAATTATTATTATTTTGATAAGCTGCTCTTATTTCATCGAAATCAGCATTTCTTACAAACATTTTATATCCTTCTGTTCGACCCATTATCTTAGTACCATATGTAGTTCTTTTGGGCATGAATTTATATAGTAATAAGATTAATAAGACAGAGATGCATGAAACGACATAACTAATAATATAAAGTGGTATTAGTAATTTGAAATAGTTTAGGAATAAGATCCAGCAGAAACTAAAGATGATAATTGCTTGAATAACGAATGTTAGATTCATTCCTTTAGTATCTATCTTATCAACAAATTTATATAGGAAAGCAAATGTCATAACACTAATTATTACTGGAATTGGGAATAAGTAGAACTTATCTGTTGTTACTATTGGATAAGATGTTAGTAAGATTAAGATAATTGATACCATGAAGATAAAGTAGATACGATAACCAAATGAGTATGATTCAAAGTATTTCTTTTTATCTGTTTTTATCATTTCTTCAATCTTTATTAAATAAGATTTTATTCTTATTTTTAAGTCATCTTCATTTATTTTATCGATATATTCATCTTTACCTACTCTTTTGTTAGTAGTTAAAACTTTAACATATTCATCCATTGTTAGAACAATGTTTTTTCTAAATAGATGTTTGATGAATAATGATTCATAGTAGTTTTTACCATCATATTCTTTACCTTTAGTTATCGTAAATGAACGATTATGTTCTTCTATTTTTAGATAACCTTTATTAGCTAGATAAAGGATTAAGTTATAAACATCTTTTTTAGTTACAGTACCATGATATAGTAAACCCATATCAATTGGATTTAAGTCAGGTATATTATTATTATATTTTATTTTTATTACTTTATCTTTACCAAAAGCAAACCATAAGATGTAACTTATGATTACAAATACTAGTGATAAGATAACTGTTAGTTTTAAGTAATTAGCTCCTACTATTTCATTATTAATTCTTATTTCAAGAATGTCATCAGGAGCTAGTTCTTCGTTATATGTTATTGTTATTTTATTATTTTCCATTTTGTAATCGAGATCGATTCTTTTATCATTTAGATACATTTCTATTTCTGGCGTTTCTGTATCTTTTGGAAGAGTTATAAAATAAGTTGATTTAGTGATTGGTACACTATAGTTATTAGCTAGAGTTATGTTTGTTTTTTTATTAAATTTATGTTTTCTTTCTAAGAAGTAGTTTAGTGATATTTTATAATTTAAGTTATCTTTGTTATATAAAACTATTTGATTATCTTTTATTTTGTAATCACTACTTATATTTACTTTTTTGATATCGTACGCTTTGATATCTATTTTTTTGTTTAGTTTTGAATTTGGATTATTAAAGCTGACATCTAAATCTTCATTGATAGTGATATTATTATCTTCATCAATTTCGATATTAGATACCATGTTATTTATACTAGTACCTTTAGCATAAACAGTTATTGGTAATAATAGTAATAAAATAAATAAAATTGTTTTTTTCATTTTAATCACACTACTCTTTTTATTATATCTATATATTACCATAATTTAATCCCATTATAAATAGAATAAATGTTATAATTAAAAAGGTGGTTGCATGAAATATTTAGCAGCAAATATATCTATTATGGGGGATTATGAATTATGAAATTTATATTAAATACCGAAAAAGAATTACAAAGAAATATTGAGTTTAATAATGAAGGTGTAATTCTTAATTACTATCAAAATAAGATTTGTTATTTAATTGGTGGTGGTAAATTTGATGAACTTACTACTATTTATGAAGATATGATTAGTAATACTAATAAGAAGAATCCTACTACTCTATTTATTAATCATGGTAATAAGTTTGGTAAAGCTAACTACGATAAAGTTAAGAAGATCTTTCAAGAGTTAGGTTCTGAAACTAAATATCTTCATAAAGAAGATTTAGATGATATTAATAAAACTAAAGAATTAGTTAATAGTGCAGATATTATTTATATTGGTACAGGTAATACAAAGGAAATGTTAGACTTATGGAAAGAAAAAAAGTTTGATAATATTCTTATTGAAGCATTCAATAATGGTAAGATAATGGCTGGTATTTCAGCTGGAGCAATAAGTCTTTCAAGATATGGTTTATCTGATTATTTAAGAGAAGAAGATGAAAAAGCTAAATTAGTAAAACTAGATGGACTTGGAATGGTTGACCTACTAACTCTTCCACATGCTAATAAAGATAGTTTTAATGATGAAGATATTAATAAAGAAAGCAAAGATATCGATTGTTATTTAATTAGTAATAAAGCTTGTGTTAAAGTATTTAATGACGATGTTAGTTTTATGCTAATCGATGATGGTTTTATTGATATTGTTAAGAACGGAAAGACAGAACATATTTTATAGGAGAAGTTATGGGTTATTTTAATAGGATAAGTAAGTTTCTAAGAGAATATTTTAGAATACTATCACCAGATATACCAGAATTCTTAGAAGAGTATATTGATACAGATGAGATGCAAAGAATTGATGGTACTAGTATGAATGTTGGAGTTCAGTATTCTGGTTTATATAAGTTAGTTAGAGACTATTCAAATTTAGATCATTCAGTTGGTGTTGCTTTAATAGTATGGCATTTTACTAAAGATAAGAAGGCTACACTTGCTGGTTTATTTCATGATATTGCAACACCTACATTTAAACATTGTATTGATTTTATGAATGGTGATTATGAAACACAAGAAAGTACAGAAGAAAGAACAACTGATATTATTAAAAATTCAAAGAAGATTATGAGTCTTCTTGAAAGAGATGGCATTAAGTTAGAAGAAATAAACGACTATAAGTTATATCCAATTGCCGATAATGACCACCCTAAACTATCAGCTGATAGATTAGAATATAATTTCTCTGGTGGTTTTAGTTTAATAGATTTATGGACACTAGAAGATATTAAGAAATGTTATGATAACATGTTCGTTAGTAAGAATGAAGACGGTATAGATGAGATTGTATTTAGGGATTTAGATGTATGTGAATTCTATATCGAGAAGTTATCTAAATTATGGCCATGGTGGATTTGTGATAAAGATAGATGTATTATGCAATTTATCGCTGATACATGTAAGGAAATGAATGAGAATGGTTATTTAAGTATTAATGATTTATATACTTATTCAGAAGATTATGTGATAGATTTAATACTTAATCATAGTAATAAAAGAATAAGTAATCGTTTTAAACAATTTATGAATATTAGAACATATTATGTAACTAAAGATAAACTAAAGAATAAGTATAGTGTTAAAATTAAATCAAAGAAAAGATATGTTAATCCTTTAGTTTATAACAAAGGTCGTATATTAGATATTTCTAGTCCATCTAAAAAGAGATTTGATGAATTTTATAATAGTACTAATTTTGATAATTATGTTTCTATAAATATAAAAGAAGAAGATTAAGCATCTTCTTCTTTTGTATTCTCTATTTCAAATAAGACATAACCTAAATCTTGATTACATTCTATTTGGGATCTTACTAAGATTTTATTATCTTTAATAAATAAGATATATTCTGTATCATTCTTTAGGAATTTATCTTTACTATAAATACTTATATGATTCTTTTTATTATAACCACCATATTGGTAAACATAGTTTTCATCATATGTACCTTTATAGTTTTCTAATACTTCTATTTTATATTCTGTCATTGGCATTTCTTCTGAGTTAATATGTTGGTTTTTTATTTTAACTATTTTGGCTCTAATGACATTATCTGATAGTTTTGTTTTTTCTTCGATATCATTTATACCATATGGTAAATCAGTTTTTATATAATTTATTTTGTGCGCATAATAATTGATAAATAAATATAATATTATTACGGCTGCAAATATATACATTTTATATAAATCTTTATTATTTGTCATAATATCACACCTGTATTCATTATATCAGTTAATATTAAAATTACAAAATTATTGTTAAAATTGATTTTTCTATCTATTAATTTTTTTATTTTTATTTGACAAATATATTTTTTAGTTTTATATTTCTATCAAGTGAGGAAATATAAGTAACATAGTTACAAGCTATTTCGGGTGAAGAGCCTACACAATTAATTATATAATTGGAGTCACGAATTATTTATTCGTGGCTTTTTTCATATTTTGAACCCCGAATAAGTGGAAAGGAGGAATTATAAATGAAAGAATTTAAGCTATATCGCGATGAAAAAAGAATGATTCTAGAATATAGAAAACATTTCTTTGAAAATCTAGTCGCATTAAAGAAACAATCTATGAAAGAATATTATGAGAAAAAAATTAATATTGAGTCAATAGCATTAGATCTACTAGAAGAACTAGGATTCGATCGTAAGGATATTGGTAGTTTATATCTTGCATCTGTAATTGAGGAACTATTCCATGAAAGAAAAGGGTTTGTTGACGGAAATGAGGAGTTCAATTTCGATTGTAAGAATAATAACCATTATTGGCACTTAACTGAGTATTATGAAGGTGGTTTTATTTCGATATCAAATGATATTAGAGTAGCCAAGGAAAAATCTTATGTTAAGGATTTATCGATGAACGAAATAGTTTATTCTATCGTTAATGATATTATTAACATGGTAGATAGAGATGAGTGTAAGAAGCTTGTTTATAGTAATGAAGATATTGACGAATAAGTTAATATCTTTTTTTAATCAAAATATGATAAGATTATTAAAGTAAAAGGAGGATTTATATGAGTGTTATAGAAGTTAAGAATCTTTCTAAAACTTTTAAAGTTAAGATTAAAGATAAAGGTTTGAAGGGTTCATTAAAAGCTATTTTTAAACCAAAATATAAATTAGTTAAAGCCGTTAAGAGTATTGATTTTAGTGTCGAAAAAGGTGAGATGGTTGCTTTTATCGGACCTAATGGTGCTGGTAAATCAACAACTATTAAGATGCTTACTAGTATTTTATACCCTGATAAAGGTAAGATTAAAGTTATGGGTTTAGATCCAGCAAAGGATCGTAAAAAATTAGCATATGAGATTGGTACAATGTTTGGTCAAAAAGAACAACTTTGGACACACTTATCACCATATGATAATTTTAAGTTCTTTGGAGCTATATTTGATATTCCAGAACCTGTAGTTGAGAAGAAGATTAAAGAATTAAGTATGTTATTTGAATTAGATGAATTCATTAATACTCCAGTTCGTAATCTATCTCTAGGTCAAAGAATTAGATGTGAAATAGTAGCTTCATTGATA
>AUXO017298476.1_pt1 | contig 14275 bp, 33 predicted proteins | sample 768731 | NCBI WGS metagenome assembly AUXO01 (sample SAMN02715735, study PRJNA202380) | gut metagenome | biome: sheep rumen | host: Ovis aries | place: New Zealand: Palmerston North | reverse complement strand
TTTTTTTAATCATCTAAATTTTGAGTTGATGAAATACAGAAACCATCTTTTGCTAGATATTTATTTCTAAAAGCTTTTTCTTCATCTTTAGTATGTTTTTCTGTATCAAATTGTTCAACTACTTTATTTTCAGATATAAATAATGCATTTAAAATCATTATTTTACCTCCTTTCTTTAAATAATAAATGATTATATAGATCTTTATTAAAAAAGTAAAGTAAACAAGCAAAAATATTTTAAAATCAAGCCATATAACATATTGCCTTAAAAATAAAAATGGCTTAAAATCCATTCTCGTAGGTTGGTTTTGGGCGGAATTTTAAAGAAAAATATATGTATTGCTTTTTTGTAAATATTATAATATAATATATTAAACAATAAGTAAAGGAGGGGGTTGTTATGGAAAATAATATTGTATATGATGCTTATTATTTAATTAATAAGTTTAATAAAAACGGAAAAAAAGTTACAAATATGCAAATTCAAAAGTTAATGTATTTTTTTGAAGCTTATTATATGAATATATACGATGTAGATAAATTATATGATTGTAATTTTAATGCGTGGGCATTTGGACCAGTAGCAATACCACTTTACCAAGAATTTAGAAAATTTGAAAATAGAGAAATAATATTGACTAAGGAAAATATTGAAGAGGGAGATAAAATTCAAGAAAATAAAAAAGGCTTATTAAATAACATATATGAAGTATTTAAAAATACTTCTGCAATGATATTAGTTGAAATAACACATATGAAAGGTTCTCCTTGGTCAAAAGTTTGGGAAAAAAACGGAAAGAAAGTTGGATATGGAGCTAATACTTATATAGATAAACAGCAAACTAAAGATTGGTTTAGAACTACATTTGAAAAGAAATAAAGAATTTTTAATAGAAAACCCAGAAAATATAAATTTAAGTTCCAATCAAAATTCCCAAACATCAAAAGAAGAAAATACAATAGATAAATATAGAAAAGCAATTGAATTACAATATAAAGAAATAGAAATGTATCAGTATTATGAAATTACTGAAAATAATATTGATGAAATAGATAAACTAATTTTAGCAACAGAAGATTTAATTGCTAATTGTATGAATGATAGTGTTTACTCTGGAAATAGGGATCAAAATTTCGTAAATTTGATATTCATATGCCATAAGATATCGCTTAAAGTTGAAACTTATAAATTAGAAGAAAAAATAAAAAAATTAGATGAAACTAGCAAGAAAGTTGAAAATAGGATAAAAAGAGCTGAAGATAAAAATAATAACCTTGTTTACAATTTATTAGGATTTTTAACAGCTTTTAGTATTGTATCAGGTGTAGTTGGAGTAGTAGGACAAATAAAAGGTTTATTAAACATAATGATATTTATAGTATTTACTTTACTAATATTATTAACTACACTAATAGGATTGCATAATTTTTATGAAAACAACAATAAAAGACAGTCGATACTACAAGATAATTATTTTCTTTGGAGAGTAGCAGGAATAATTCTTGTATGCCTTATAATAGTAGCTGGAATTAAATATATTGGAGATAACAAAGAAAATATATTTAATTATAGCGATAAGAAAATAGAAGAAATAGTAGATAAAAAAATAAATGAAATAATAGAAAAGAACTAGAAATAGTTCTTTTTTTATTTCCTCGACACCGTTCGACACACTTATTTTACATAATATGTTATAATATCATTAAAGGAGATGATATTATGCAAGAAATGTATATAAAATCCTTACAAATGATAAAAAAATGTAACATCAAGAAAAAAGAAGATTACATAGAACTATCAAAAAATTACCTAATATTAAATATTGAAAGCCTAAGATGGATGGCACAAACCAAAAGATGGAGAAAAATAGTAAAAATTGCAAATGAGGTGTAATACCTCATTTTTTATTTTCGTAAAAGAAAATAGCACTTTTCCACCATAGTGGATAAAAAGTATGTTATAAGGAAAAATGAACATACTAAACAAAAGGTGGAAAGTATGAGAATAGAGATTTTATTAAAGAAGATAAGAAAAGAGAGGCGGATTAAGTTTAGAACAATTATCAAGAATGACAGGAATATCTAGTTCGCATTTAAATTATATAGAGAAGAATGAAAAAGAGCCATCTTTATCGGTGGCTATAATGATTGCACAAGCATTAAATATTAAAATAGATGATTTATATAAAGTAATACAATAGTATTGCTTTTTTATTTTTGTAAAAGATTTCCATACTTTCGTAAAATTTCCACCATAGTGAATATGATCTATTGTATTTATAATTCAATAATAATTTTGAAGGAGTAAATATAATGGAAAATGAAGTAATGAAACAATTAAATTTGAAAGAAAGAATTATAGTAAAAATATTTACAAAGACGTTTATAAAAGTATATAATATCATTAGAATAAATATAGTAAATAGTATGATAAACTAATGCAATAATTAATGCAGTAGAAGGAGTTTTGTATATTAATGTGAATATGCAGAAATGCGAAAGTAATTGAAAATACAACTAAAACAATATATAAGGTTGTATAAATTAACACAAAATAAGTATCGGTTGACCAGCCCAGCCAAAAATAAAAACCATATAAGTATTGAAACATCAATATTTTATATGGTTTTTATTTATTAAATTAATGCAATAGTAATGCAGTAGAGTTTTTAAATTGATAAAATTATATTGTTTTCTTCATAATATTTTGAAACTAATTCATTTTGTCTGCTTTTTCTTAATTCCAAAAGTGAGCAATAAGTGTTTATAGTTGTTTCTATTTTTTTATGTCCTAATTTATTTTTAATAACATCTATATCAGTTCCAGCTTCAATAAGTCTAGTTGCAAAAGTATGTCTTAACATATGATTATGCAAATGAGAAGAAATTTTATATTTATTATTTAGTCTGCGTAGATAACAATTAACTTCGCTAGGAGTAATAAGTTTACAGTCAATTTCATCATAGAAAAGTAAATTATCAGGATTTATTATATATTGTTTTAAAGCCATCTCTAAAATTGTTTTAACTTCTGGAGTTATATCAATCCATCTTACAGAGTTTTCTGTTTTAGTTCTATTTTTATCGTTCTCACGCAAAATTACATTATCGTTATCATCCCTTGTTAATGTGTCATCAACTAAAAAGTAGGGAGCATTAATATTCTCTTTTATGTTGTTATATTTTAGTGCTAAAGCTTCTCCAATTCTTAAACCTGTAAAAAGCATTAGTAATATAATATTTCTATATTTATGATCTTTTTCTTGGTTAGAAAGTACTTCAATTAATTTCTTTTCTTCATCAACGCTTAAAGCTTCAACTATTTTTGTTTTTTTATCTGATTTAGGTTTTTTAACTTCTTCTTTAAGCATAGGATTTTCTATAATATATCTTCTATCAATTGCTCTTCTAAAAGCTTGGCCTAATAATTGATATATTTTATCAATAGTGGTTTGAGCATAATTGGTAATACTTTGTAAATAATCTTTTATCATTTTAGAATTTATTTGTTGTATAGGTTTATCAGCTATATTACTATTGTGAATATATGATAGGGTATATATAGCTCTTTTATAAGTGTTAGGGCAAATGATATTAGATTGTTTTTTATCTTCAACAATTTCTTTGCATAAATCATATAATGTTTCTTTATTCTTTGGTATATAAGTACCTGTATCTAACTGACTTTTTAATTCCGTTACTCTTTTTTTAAAATCTCTTACAGCTTCATTTTTTCTTTGTGTTAAAGTTTGTCTTTTATTATTAGTATCATAATACTGGTAAATCCATTTTTGCAGTTTATCGCTATAATATAAAGAGCCTTCTCCATTTCCAACTTGTTTTGTTTTTTTGTTTTTTCTTTCCATAAGAAAATACCTCCATTTTTAATAATAAATTTTAAATTTACTATTGAAAATGAAGGCTTTTATAGTGTATAATATAAAAGTAAGCACTTTCAATAGTGTTTATGTGTGAGAATTATGTACCGTGTCGCAAATGTGGAACATAATTCTCTTTTTTATTTTTGAACGTTTTGAATGTAAAGAGAAATTATTTGGTCGCCATTATCAAGAGTAAACATAGTTTTTTCAGCTGCCCAAACTTTATCCTTATATTTATTGTATATGTATTTTAAGCCTGTAGAATCATCTTTTAATGCATCCATAATTCCATTACAAATAGATAAATCCAAACCATCAATCTTATCACTTGCTAATGTACTAGAGTAAGAGATAGAAGATATTGATTTATAGGTTCTTTCATTTGTAGAATTAATTAATGATATATTTAAATGATGTAATTTATTTGTATACCTATTATAACACATATCAATTATAATTGTATCTGATGAAAAATGAATATTAATATTGTTTTCATCAGATACATATGCTCTAGTAATTGGAGCTTCAGAACTTTCATAATTAGGAATTAAACCTGCACAAAAGACGTTGTAATCATAATAAATATCTTTAAAATAATTTTTTAAATCGTCAATAGATATTTCATCTTTAACATTAAAAGTTTTTGTAGTTGAGCTAGATGTTGTAGGTTGGTCTTTTGTAAAAAATTTTGGAATAAATATTGTACCTAATACAATTAAGATAATAGCTAATAAAATAAAAATTATAATCTTTTTATTCTTCATGTGTTTAGGCCTCCTTTCTTCTAAAATTAATTTACAATCCAATTTATGTTTTAATATATAATTAAAACTCTCTTTTAAGTTGTTTTACTATTCCTATAATTTTAACAGGAATTTTTTTCATTTCATCATATGTAAATATAAGTGGTTCATAGCTAGGATTTAATGGCTGTAGTAATATACTATTGTCATTTTTCTTTGCTTTTTTTATAGTAGCTTCATTTCCGTTAATAAGAGCGACTACTATATCTCCACTTTCAAAATCATCTTGTTTTTTAATTATTACTATATCATCTTCAATAAGAACAGGGGACATACTATCTCCACAAATTTTTAAAGCAAAATAATCTTGACTGTCTCCAATTAATGAACTTTCTACATTAATAGTACCAATCCAATTTTCCCTTGCTAAGTAATCATATCCTGCTTTTACACTTCCTAAAATAGGAATATCTTTTACTGGGTTTCCGAGTATGTCTAATTCAGGTTCATCAAGACACATTAAATAAGAAGGTGCAACTCCGAAATATATAGCTAATTTTTCTATAGAACTTCTTTTTAAGTTCTCAACTAATCCTTTTTCATATTTCATAATTGTAGCTTTAGCAACACCTATAACTTTTCCAACTTCTTCTTGTGTTGCTCCTTTTTTTAATCTTAATTCTTTTAATCTATCTCCCATATTCATAATAAATACCTCTTAATAATATTTTACATAATAATAACATATAAAGTTACTAAAATCAATATTTTAGACAATATTTTTTAAAAAAATTTAAAAAAATTTTAAAAAATTCAAAAAATATCTTGACAAGTTACAAATGTAATGATAATATTTGAGTAACCTAAAAAGTTACAAACAGAAAAGAGGTGGAAACAAATGAACAAATCAGGGTTGAGAGCAAAAATGGTTGTAAATAATGATATAGGAATAACATTAGCAAAAGCATTAAATATTACAGAGTCAACTTTTTCTTCTAAACTTAATGGAAAAGCAGAATTTACAAGGAGTGAAATTGCAAAAATAAAAGAAAGATATAATTTAAGTGCAGAAGAAATAGATAGTATTTTTTTTTAGAATAACAGTAACTTGTAGAGTTACAAAAAGTGCGACACGGTACAAAGAAGGGAAGTGATTAAATGGAAGAATTTTTAAAAGAGCAAAAAAGAACAAATGAATTACTAGAAAAAATAATATCAAGTAAGAAAGATGATTACGATTTATTGTCGGCAGAAGATATATCGAAAGAAACAGGAATGGCAGTAAACAATGTAAGAGAACTTTTTAGGAATAATAAAGAATTAGCAGTGCAAACATATACAAAGCCTCATAGAGTTACAAGAAAATCTTGGAATGAATTTATAAGTGAAAGGAGATGAGAACAAATGAAAAAGAACAAAAAGTTAAGACAAGCAATATTCGTACTACTAGTTCATGCAGTTTGGATAAGTATTTTTACAATAGGATTTATGAATATAACAGTTTATTAGGAGGAAGTTATGGAAATAAAATGTACAGTACAAGAATTAAAAGAGTTACTAAATAAAGAAACATCAGTTGCTGGAACAACTGATGAACTTTCAAGAAACTTATGTAATAATCAAACTTTACCACCGCATGAATTTCCGTTACTTAACGTTCAAGAATATCAACACATTTACAAGGAAGTTCAACAAGAAGTTCCCAAAGAGGATTAGAACTTGGCTTACCAGACCAGTATTTATCTGCAAAAAAACAATAACTTGCAAATGATATATTATCAAACTTATTTGTTTTTTTAAAATCATAAAATGCACCAGGATTAGTAATCCATCTAGCATCAAATTTATAATATTTATCGCATTCAATTTTAACAATATTATGAGCAGATGAGTTAAAAAAAATATTCCAATCATTTAGTTGTTCAAAATTCTCAACAGCAAATAGGCAATTAAATCTTGAAGGGTATTGTGGATATTTTAGTAACCTTACATACTCAATTGCAATTTCCCATAAGAAAGAATTGATATTATTATTAAAATTCTTAGATAAATATTGGATTCCATGAGCTGAAAAACAATTATTATAAACATCAAAAATATTTTCTAGTTCATAGTGTTTTAAAGGAAATATTGTTTGATTTACAGATAATAAACAAGTTCTATCTATATGATAAACAATCATTGAAAAGCACCTCACTTTCGAGGAAATTATACAATGATTTATAAAATTTTACAAGAAAGGAGATGAGAATATGTCAGTAATATTAGGTGGACTAATGGGAGTATTTATAGGAGTTACATTATTTGGTTTAGTGGCTAGAGAAAAAATTAATCAAGAAAAACATAAATACTCTAACGAAAAATTAAGAGTAAAACAAAGAGATATTCTAATTAAAGATTATCAAAAAGAAAGTGAAATATTATTAATGAATGCAAGTGAATACAGACAAGATAAAAAAGAATTTATTGATAATATAACTAAAGTTTTATATTCAAATGTACAAAATGAAAAACAAAAAACAGACAAAATAAAAGAGCTAGTTAACGACTACCAATCAAAAAACTAACTCAAAATAAGAACATATATAAATTCATATTCCATTTTTAGTATAACACTAATTTTGGAATATGTCAAAGAAAGGAAAGAAAAATGTTAGAAAATAGAATGGTATTAGACGATGATTATATAGAGAATGACAGTAATTATGAAGACTATTTAGAATATTTGGCAGAAAAAGATGATAAAAATTATGATGATGAAATATGGAAGAGAATTAATAAGGAGGATTAAAAATGTTAAAAAGTTATAGTGATTTAAGGAAAGTAGATGTTAGTAAATGGACAGAAAATAGAGATGGTGCAGACTATTTAAACTGGGCAAAAGTAGTGGATTTATTACATGAGAACGGAGCAGAAAAAGTTTATTTTGAACCAGTTGTAAATGAAAATACAGGAAGTAGTTTGTTTATGACAACACAAGAATATTCTGATAGCAAAGGAAACAAAAACAGAGTTTATGAAACGGCAGTAAAGATTGTAATAGATGATATTGAGTTTATACAAAGAGGTCCTGTAATGAATGGAAGTAATCCAGTAAAAGATAATTCGATGTCACAACAAAGATTATGGAATTGTCAAACAAGATTGTTTGTAAAAGGTGTTGCTATTAGAACTGGGCTAGGATTTGATTTGTGGTTAAAAGATGAATTAAAAGAGGAAAAAGACAATTGGGAAGATGATCTAAACAAACATAATATATTCAAAATTAAAGAAAGATGCCAGTTAATATATACTCAAAAAATGAAAGAAGGATTAACAACAAAAGAAATTGCGGAAAAACTTCATAAAACAGAAGACGAAGTAAAAGCTTTATTTAGTTATTTTGATACTTTAAATAATTTTGAAAGAGATTTAGCAAATATTGATACAAAGTCAAGATAGAAGTTATTACATAGGTGCAAGTGATACAAGTTTTGTTGTAGGAAACTGGAAAACAAAAACATTCGAAAATTGGTGGCTTGAGAAATTAGGGTTGAATAAAAATTCTTTTTCTTCTGAAGCTACGAAAGCTGGAAATAACTACGAACATAAAATACTAGATAGCCTAAAAATAGAAGGGTTAGAAAAAGATAAACAAATAATTATAAATAGACTAAGAGTTAATTTAGATGGAAATACAAATACTTGCATTTATGAAGTAAAAACCCATAATGCAGAAAAGGAATTTAAAGTATCAAAACAATATTGGAGACAAGCTCAAATTGAAATGTATGCAAGTGAAATACATAAATTATATATAGTGGCTTATGCCTTAAATAGTGATGATTACAACAATTATTTTAATGAAATAGACAAAGAACGATTACAACTTATACCAATAGAGTATGACGAAGATTTTATAAATAACGAATATTTACCCAAACTAGATATTTTAACAGAATGTTTAGTGAAAGGAGAATTTCCAAAATGGTAGGAACAGCAAATAAATTAATAACTTGGTTGCTTGAACAAAATAAAGATAAAAAATATGAAGTAACAGAATATTCAGAAAAAAGAGGACTTAAAGCAAATGCTTATTGTTGGATATTGTGCGATAAGATAGCAAAGGAATTATGCAAAGAGGGACAAGTTATTACGAAAGAAAATATATATCAAGATGCAATATTACAAATAGGTACATTCGAACCAATGATAGTAGAAGAAAAAGCATTTGAAAATTTTAAACGAGTATGGAGTAAACAAGGTTTGGGATTTTTAATACAAGAAGTTTCAAGAAAAGATAAATGCGTAAAAATACATTGCTATTACGGTTCGAGTACCTATAATACAAAAGAAATGAGTTTATTAATACAGTTACTAGTAGAATTAGCGAAAAGTTTAAATATAGAAACAAAATCAGAAGCAGAAATAAATAGTTTAATTGAAAGTTGGGATAAACATGAGCAAAAGAAGTAAAGCTTGCGATATTACACCTAAAGTTAAAGAAATAGTATGGCACAGAGATAACAACAGATGTATATATTGCGAAAAGTATGTTCCAAAGACTTGTGCAAATGCACATTTCATAAAAAGGAGTCAACGGTGGTTTAGGCATACCAGAAAATGTAGTTACATTATGTCCAGAATGTCATTTTCAAGAAGATTTTGGACAAAATACACAACTATATGAGGATTACATAGAAAACTACTTAAAATCGATTTATGGGGCAGAATGGAACAAAGAAGATTTAATATACAAAAAATATTAGGAGGAGAAAATGGCAAGAGATAGTTTTATATTTTACAGAAGTTTTTATGAAGCTATAAATGAGTTACCAAAAGAAAATCAAGCAGATACATATAATGCAATTATGCAATATGCTTTAAATCAAAATGAAATACAGCTCAATGGAATATCAAAAGCAATATTTTCTCTTGTTAAACCTCAATTAGATGCAAATTATAAAAAATATGAAAATGGAAAGCAAAAGAAAAGCAAAACAGAAGCAAATGATAAGCAAAAGAAAAGCAAAATAGAAACTAATGTAAATGATAATGTAAATGTAAATGATAATGTAAATGACAATGATAATAATAATGCAAGCGACAGTTGTATTGACGGTTTGCAAAAAGTTATTGACTTTTACAACGAGAATATAGGAGCTATTACACCCTATGGATTAGAAATATTGCAGAGTTATGCAGAAGAAATGTCAATTGATTTAATAATATATGCTATGCAAATAAGTGTAGAAGCTAACAAAAAAACAATTCAATACATAAAAGCTATATTAAATAATTGGCAAAAAGCTAATATTAAAACTTTAGCTGATGCACAAAATGAGAAGAAACCTGTAAAACAAAGCAAGAAAACTAATTTTACACAGCGAGAATATACAGATGAGGACTTTGAAAAATTAATAAAAATGGGAGATTAATTATGAATGAAAAAGACAAAGAAATTAAAAGATTGCAGCAAATAATAGTAGATCAAGCAGAAATAATAACAGTTATGAGAAAGGCTATTAAAGAATCAGAAATGAGTAAGGAGTGATTAACAAATGAATAGAGAAACAAAAAAGATAGTATATAACATTTTAGAAAATGATAAATACGCAAGAGAAGATGATAATTACTTAATATTCAAAACACTTAATGAAATGACAGGAATTAATAAAGATACAGCAATAGTAAATGTTTTAAATAATATGAAATATAAAGGAATAAGCTTTGAAAGTATAACAAGACATAGAAGAAAATGGTTAGAAAATCATCCAGAGATTAAAGAAAAATTAAAAGTAACAGAAAAAAGAGAACAAGAAGAAGAAAATTATTATTTAGAATATGCGAGGAAAATATGAAAGAATTACAAGAACCTTGTAAAAGTTGTTTAGGATGTATGAGGCTAGAAGATGAAAACTTTGTAGGAGATAAGAACTGTAAATATGCTAGAAAACCTATACAAGAAATAAAACAAATATTAGGAATACAGGAGAGGATAAATGATAAAAATTGAAATACCATATAAATTTCCAAGTTTAAATGATTATACATATAAATGCAGAAGTAACAAATTTGCAGGGGCGCAAATGAAAAAAGATATACAACGAGATATAAGCTATATAATAAATACTTTACCTAAGTTTAAGAATCCAATAAAAATAAATTTTACATGGATAGAAGGAAATAAGAGAAGAGACTTAGATAATGTATGTTTTGCTAAAAAATTTATTTTAGATGCAATGGTAGAGTGTGGAAAAATGAAAGATGACAATAGAAACTATGTTACAGGATTTACAGATAGTTTTGAATATGGAAAAGAAACAAAAGTTATTTTAGAGATAGAGGAGGAAAAGCAATGAAATGTAAGGACTGTGCTCGTTATCCATTTTGTAGTCATATACATAAACCAAGTGATGAAGCTTGCGATTATGCTATAAAAAGAAAATTAGAAAGTGAAGTGCATAATGAAATACGAGGAAAATAAATGAAATTCTATGGATTATATGATTTGAAAGAATATGAACAATGTGTTTTCGTAGGTAGTATAAAAGAAATAGCAGAATTTATAAATGAGAATGTATCAAGTTTAAGGAGCTATTTATCAAAACATAAAAAAGGGCAGATTAAGTTAATTAAGCATAGATATGAACTTGTTGAAATTATAGAAAAAGATATAGAAGAAAAACCAGTAAAAAATGGTAAAGAAGCATTTCAATTATTAGTTGAAATGTGTCAAGAAGAAAAATTAGAATTTGAAATATTTGATGAATTTAAATGGATGCTAAAAGGAATGGTAGATCAAGTTATGCTTGAAGAGGAATGGAAAAAGATACCTCAGTTTAATTATTCTTTAAGTAATTATGGTCGAATTAGAAATGACAAAAATGGAAAAATAAAAAGTGCGAGATTTCATAGATGGATAATCCAAACAGATATATACAAAGATGGAAAAAGATACACAATAGATGTTCCAAGAATGGAAGCAAGTCTATTTATTAGGCCATTAAAACCTAACGAAAGAGTAACTTATATAGATGGAGATAAAAGAAATAATTATTATAAAAATTTAAAGATAGTATGTAAGTAAACATACAAACTATAAACTACTAGTTTATAGTGTAAAAAATATACTGTAGAGTGTAATATACAATATTACAGAAAAGGAGTAAACTATGGGAAAAATATTAAAAATAATCACTGTGTTTTATATTATAGTAATAATTATTATACTATGTTTTGGTATAAAACAACATATAGATGAAAAAGAATATTTAGAATCTGATGAATATAAGAATTTAATGATAAAGAGAGAACAATGCGACCATGAGTATGTAACAACAGGAAGTGGACAAGGAAGAAGCTTACGAGTCTATGCAAAATGTATTAAATGTGGAAAAGAGTTGTATTAATTATAAAAGTAAAGGAGTAAAGCCTATGAATAATATAGAAATATTAGAAGAATATTTTAACAAAATATGTTTTGATGAAACAAATAAGATAACTGCTGATTTATGTACAATAGGAATAAATGAAATACAAGCCATAGAAAATCTAATACAAGAAAATAAAGAATTAAAAGAAGAAAATAATAGAATAAAGTCATTGGATTATACAGCATTAGCAGAAGAAATGGAAATGGGATTATGGATGCCAAGAGCAGATGTAGAAGAATATTATATACCAATAGAAAGGTTAAATGATTATATAGAAAAATCAGAATTATCAGAAATATTAAAACAAAGGTTGAAGAAATATCAAGATGCTGATGATGGAGAATATAAACAAGAGTATTTAACAAGAGGAGAACTAGAATTAGTTGATAGATATAAAGAATGTAGCGAGTTATTAAAAATATTATGCAAAGAAGATATTTATAAAATAAAACTTGATTACATACCAAAATCAAAAATAAAAGAAAAGATAGAAGAATATCATCATAAAGATTTTATAAAAGTTCAAGTATGTTATCAACATGATAATGAAGCAAGAATTAAAGAAGAAGCATTGAAAGAACTTTTAGAAGAAGGAGATGATAAATAATGAAATGTGAAATATGTGGAAGTGAGCATAATGAACATTATTATAAAAATGAATATTCTGATGAAATAATATGTGAAGATTGTTTATTAGAACTAGATGGAATAACAACAAATACAATTACAGATTATTATTTAGATGGAGAATATATAGGCAATGATGCTGAAATAGATGAATTAATAAATAATATATGTGATAATTGTAGCTATAAAGAATTAGAAGGAGATAAATAGATATGAGTGAAGAAGAAATAATAGAAATAATAGAAAAATTACAATGTGAATATAAAGAACAACAAAACGATAAAAAATATAATGATTACACAGTATTTAAGGCTAAAGAATATTCAAAAGGTTTAAACGGTTTATTAGATTTATATAACAAAGAAAAAGAGCAAAATAAAATAAATATAAATAGTATAAACGATTTAATAAAAGAATGCAATGAAGAAAATAAAAGATGTAGTGAATTAGCAATAGAATTACAAGCAGAAAAAGAAAAGAATAAAGAATTAGAACAATATTTTTGGAATCAATTAATTAAAAGTGAAAGTTATCACCTTGAAAATATAAAAGAATGTATTCCAACAGATTATCATTATCAAGAGCTATATAAATGTTTTTTAGAAATTGGAATAAACAATAATGAGTACATTCATTTAAGCATAGCCTCTTTAAAACATAATTTTGATAATAAGGTTGAGGAGGACTAAATCAAAATGAATAAAGAAGAAAAAGAAGCTATTGAAAGATTAGATAGAAAACTTACAAGTGAAAAATTTACTAAAAATATAGGAATGCCAGTATATATAAAAGATGTCGAAATAGTATTAAATCTAATCCAAAAACAAGAAAAAGAAATAGAATTATTGTCAAAAAAAATTTACTTATGTACCCCAGAAATACCTCAACACGAACATCAAGAATATGTTTCTTATGTAGATTTAGTTGACAAAATAATGAAGCAAGAAAAGATAATAAATGCTATGAAATATAGAGTAGTTTTGACAAAAGAAGAGCATCAAATGATATTGAAAATGTTAGAAAAACGTTCTAATAAGAGATATGAAGATTGTGTAATAGAATATTTTAAGAAAGAGGTAGAAAAAGAATGTTAGTATCATTCGCATTATATAAAAATAAAAAAATTTTAGGGGGAGCAAAACATTTTGAAGATTTAGAAGATTTTGTTGAAGAATTAAAAAGATTAAATCCGAAATGGGTGGATAGAAGAGAATTTACAATTAGAACTGGAAACGAAATAATCAAATCTTGGAATAGAAAATAAGCCCTTTGAAAAATGTGTAAAACATATACAAAAGTAGTACGCAAAATGTGGGAAATAACACAAAAGTCGTTGGAAAAATGTGAAAGGAGAAAGTATGTCAAGAGAACAAATAAATCCAAAAACATTAGAAATGTTAGATAACGAAAATATTAAAGAAATTCAAATGCGAAAAATAGGGCTATTAGATGTATTTGGAAAGATAGAAATAGATATAACATACAATAATAATTCAAAAAAAGAATTAGTTGCAATAAGTCCAATAGATACAAATCAAATTAAAGAATGGTTAGAAGGAAATAATTTATTAGATAAAGCAAGGTTATATGAATTTTAGTGAAAGGAGAA
>AUXO012067246.1_pt1 | contig 14278 bp, 12 predicted proteins | sample 768731 | NCBI WGS metagenome assembly AUXO01 (sample SAMN02715735, study PRJNA202380) | gut metagenome | biome: sheep rumen | host: Ovis aries | place: New Zealand: Palmerston North | reverse complement strand
TATTTAATGCTATTATCCATTAAAATTACTAATAATTGTTTTAATTTATTATTATCTGCATAAATTTTTTCATTATATTTCAAATCTACATTTAATGTTTTCTTTTCTGTTTTTGCTACATCTTGGTACATTCCAGCTAATGTTTTTATTTCTTTATCAAAATCAATTTCTTCTTTATTTAGCTTTAATTGGTCTGTATCACTTTTTGCAAGTTCCATTAAGTCTTTTATTAATTTTGTTAATCTATTTGTTTCTTCTAATGTAATACTTATATCTTCTGCATTATCTATTATTTTACTTTCTGGATTTTCTAGTAAATTTTCTTGTTTTACTTTAATAATAGATAATGGTGTTCTAAGTTCATGTGATGCGTCTTGTATAAATCTATTTTGTCTTTTCCAAGATTCTATAATTGGTTTCAATGTTTTTCTTGATAATATATAACTTGCAATTAATATTGCAATTAAACTTGTACTAAAAGAAATTACTAAATTTTTTATAAATTTTTGTGCTATCGTTTTTTCTGCATCAACATTTATTAAAACTTGTTTATATGTTCCATCAGAATTCTTATAATTAATTGCTCTATATGCATAACCTTCAATTTCAGTTTCATAAATCGAATTAAGTTCATTTTTATTGAATATTGTTGATTTAAAAATACTACTTAATTTATTATTATCCTCATCTTCTTCTAAAATATCTCCTTGTTCATCTCTAATAATAAATATAAGCCTTGGACTTTTTTCGATATTTTCTGGTTTAGTTTGATTTTTTTCAAAATCAATTTCATCATTTGTTTGTATTTTGCTATTTTGTTGATGTGATTTATTTTCTGGTGAATCTAATTCTCTTATAATTGAATTTTTTAATTCCTCATCTGCTGATAAATACAAAGAATTATTAAATTGTGTATAAATAGCTGTTCCTAAAATATAAAAAATTATTGAAAAAGCAATTAAATTTAATAACATATTTTTTACAAGCTGTCTTTTTACTTGTTTTTCTTCATTCATTTTATCACCCTCTTCTTATATTATTTTTTTGTTTCGCCTATCATATATCCTACTCCACGAACTGTTTTAAAATATTGATCATAATTATGTTTTTTTAGTTCTTTTCTAATACCACTCGCATATACTTCAACAACATTTGTAGTGGTATCACTATTAAATCCCCAGATTTTATCAAAAATTTGATTTTTTGTTATTATTCGATCTTTATAATTTACAAGATATTCTAACATATCAAATTGTTTACCTTGTAAATTTAATTCTTTATCTTTCACATAAGCTTTTCTACCATTTAAATCAATTTTTAAATCCTTAAAAGTTATTTCATTTTGATAAAAATCAGGATTATTTCTTCTAATTATAGCTTGAATTCTAGCTTTGAGTTCTTCTTTTTCAAATGGCTTAGTTAAATAATCATCTGCTCCTTTTTGAAATCCTTGTAATTTATCATTTAATGTGTCTTTTGCTGTAAGAATAATTACTGGTGTCATAATTTTTTCTTTTCTTATATCAGCTAAAACTTGATATCCATCTTTCTCAGGAAGCATTAAATCCAAAATTATAATATCGTAAATATCTTCTTTTGCATATAATTCTCCTTCAATACCATCAAAAGCTTGATCAACTTCATAATCATTTTTCAAAATATCTTTTATTGTATTTGATAATATTTCTTCATCTTCAATTAATAAAATTCTCATACATATTCTTCCTTTCAAAAATATTATATCATATATTTTCACATTACAACCTTAAAATTTCCTTAAATATTTTTAATTTTTAAAATATTGAAAAATGTCGCAAAATGTGGTATATTATTAAGGTAGCAAAATATTTACAAGGAGTTGATAAAATGGATTTAGAGACAATTGAAAAATTATTAAAAGAAAAAAATTTAACTAAAATAAAAGAAATATGGCAAGAAATGAACGAATTTGACATTGCGGAACTAATAGAAGATTTGCCTGAAAACCTCCTTGTGCAAGCTTTTAGACTTTTACCAAAATCTATTGCAGCTGATGTTTTTGTAAATATGGATGATGAAGTTCAAAGAAATCTTATTTCTGCATTAACAAATAAAGAGGCTACTTTAATTATTGAAGATATGTACTCTGATGATGCTGCTGACTTATTTGAAGAAATGCCGGCAGTACTTGTTTCTAAGCTATTAAGTAATGTATCAAAAGAAACTAGATTGTCTATTAATAAATTATTAAAATATCCTGAAAATTCTGCTGGTTCTTTGATGGCTATGGAATATATTCATTTAAAAAAAGGATTAACTATTAAAGAATCAATTGCTAGAATTAGACATCAAAAGGATGATTTTGTTTCTTATGATTCTTGTTTTGTTACTGATAATGAAAGAAAATTATTAGGGTATGTTACTATTAAAGATATGCTTGTTAATGATTTAGATACTTTAATAGATGATATAATGCAAACCTGTGAACATGTTCTTACTACTTTAATGGATCAGGAAGATGTTGCTAATATATTCCAAGATTATGATTATAATACTTTGCCAGTTGTTGATTCTGAAAGTAGATTGGTTGGTATTATTACAGTAGATGATGTTATTGATATCATACAAGAAGAGACTACTGAAGATATCGAAAAAATGGCTGCTATCACGCCTACAGATAAATCTTATATGAGAACTGGAATTTTTGAAACTTGGAAAAAAAGGATTCCTTGGTTATTATTACTTATGATATCAGCTACTTTTACAGGAAGTATTATTTCACATTTTGAGCAGGCGTTAGCAACCTATGTAATTTTAACAGCATTTATACCAATGCTTATGGATACAGGTGGTAATGCTGGTAGCCAAGCTAGTGTATCTGTTATTCGTAGCTTATCTTTAGATGAAATCGAATATAAAGATACTTTTAAAGTTATATGGAAAGAATTTAGAGTAAGTTTACTATGTGGACTTACACTTGCAATTGCAAATTTTGCTAAATTAATGTTATTTGATAAAGTTGGTTTTGAAATTTCTTTAATTGTATGCTCAACATTAATTATGACAGTTGTCGTTGCTAAATTAATTGGAAGTTCATTACCTATACTTGCTAAAAAAATAGGATTTGATCCAGCTGTTATGGCAAGTCCATTTATTACAACTATTGTAGATGCATGTTCTTTGTTAATTTATTTTAAAATTGCAAGTGCACTATTAGGAATTTAAAAATTAAGAAGCAGAAATTAATTATTATTTCTGCTTCTCTTTTTTGCTTATAACTATTGATAAATCATTAATAGTATCTGCTATTTCTTTAGTATTTTTTTCTAATAAGTTATATATATCTTCTCTTAAATTATTTATTTTACTACTTATCTCTTCACTCATTTCATTACGTAAAGTTTCTATTCTTTCTATACTATCATTATGCAATTCGTACATTTCATTTCTTAGTCCAGTTACTTGAGTACTTAAATCCTCATTTAATTCATCTCTTAAATAATTCATTTCAATATATACTTCATTTCTTAATCCATTTATCTCTTCATGCATATCATCTCTTAATCCGCCTATTTCTTCATGCATTTCATCTCTTAGTCCACCTATTTCTTCATGCATTTCCTCTCTTAATTCACCTATTTCTTCATGCATTTCCTCTCTTAGTCCGCCTATTTCTTCATGCATTTCATCTCTTAGTCCACCTATTTCTTCATGCATTTCCTCGTGAATTTTATCAACTTTTTCTAATATTTTTATTAAAATATCTTTTTCCATAACGTTCCTCCTTTTTTAATGTTATCTTATGAATTATTTGTTATTCCTTTATGCTTATTATAATATCATATTAGAAAAAAATCAATAAAGATTTGTTATTTTTTGTAATTTGTTTTACTTTGAGTTCATCTTTACTTGGGTGTTTTTGTTCTATATTAATTTTACAGTCTTTTCCCATGTTAAGTCTGCTTTTCCAAAATGTCCATAATTTGTTGTCTTGCGATATATTGGCTTTTTTAAATCTAGATAATTTATTATTCCTCTCGGTGTTAAATCAAAATTGTTATAAATTAATTTTACAATTTTATCTTCTGGTATTTTATTAGTACCATAAGTATTTACATATACTGATACTGGCTTTGCTACTCCTATTGCATAAGAAAATTGTATCTCACACTTTTTTGCAAACCCGTTTGCCACTATATTTTTTGCTATAAATCTTGCCATATATGCTGCTGACCTATCTACTTTTGTAGCATCTTTTCCTGAAAATGCTCCTCCACCATGTCTTGCATATCCACCATATGTATCTACAATTATTTTTCTTCCAGTTAATCCGCTATCTCCAAGAGGTCCTCCTATTACAAATCTCCCTGTTGGATTTATAAAATATTTTGTTTGGCTATCTATCAACTCTGCTGGAACTACTTCATTTATTACTTTTTCTTTTATATCTTTTTTTAATGTTTCCATATCTATATCTTTTTTATGTTGAGTTGATATTACTATGGTATCTACTCTTACAGGAGTATTCCCTTTATATTCTATTGTTACTTGTGTTTTTCCATCTGGTCTTAAATATTTTATTATACCTTGTTTTCTAACTTCTGTTAATCTTTTTGATAATTTATGTGCTAATGATATTGGTAGTGGCATCAATTCTTCTGTTTCATCACAAGCAAATCCAAACATAATACCTTGATCTCCAGCTCCTTCTGATTCAAGTTTTCCTTCTTTAGTTTCTAAAGATTTGTCAACTCCTAAAGCAATGTCTGGTGATTGTTTTGATACATTTACAGTTATTTTACATGTATTATAATCTATATCTGTTTTTGCGTTGTCATATCCAATTTCTTTTATAGCTTGTCTTGCAACTTTTTCAATATTTACCTCTGCTAGAGAGCTAATTTCTCCTGTTATATAAATTTCTCCTTTTCCTGCTACTGTTTCACATGCTACTCTTGAATTTTCATCTTTGGATAAATAAGCATCTAAAATACTGTCAGATATATAATCACATAATTTATCTGGATGTCCCTCAGTTACGCTTTCTGATGTAAATAATTTTTTCATTTTACTTCAACCCTTTCTATGTTTTATTCTATATATGTTAACCATTTATTGTTCCAAAAAAGCTCTGTACTTAAGTACAGAGCTTAATAATTTGTTTTATTTAAAAATTATCAATCAAAGCACTTACTACTTTGTCGGTATTAGCACCTTATTTAATACAGGTTGCTGTGGAGTCATAGAGCCGAATCTCTCGTCCACTCTTGATAACATATATATTTGATTAGTATTATACTTTTTTTTTATATTATTGTCAATGGTTTTGTACAATTTTGTAAAATTTAATTATTAATATTTACATTTTTAGCAAATTTTCTACACTTATGTCTTCTGCAGTTATTGTTTTCAGTGCTTTTTTATTTTTCTTGTCTTTTACATTTGAAGCATGTTTTATTATAGTTTTTTCATATACATTCCTTATAAATCTTGCATTTCCAAAGTTTTTAGTATCTCTATATTCATTTATAATTTTTTCAAGTTTTTTAATTGCTTCATTTTCTACAATAAATCCTGCTTTTCCAGTCATTAACTCAAATATCTTTATTAGTTCTTGTGTTGTATAGTCTTCAAACTCAAGAGTATAGCCAATTCTTGAAACTATTCCAGAATTTGCATTTAAAAAATTTTGCATTTCTTTTGTATATCCAGCAAATATTACAACCAAGTTATCTCTATAGTTTTCCATCGCTTGTATTAATGTTGCAATTGCTTCCTCATTATATCCATTTCCTTCTCCTCTGCCACTTGCCAAAGAGTATGCTTCGTCTACAAATAATACTCCTCCTAGAGCTTTTTGAACAACTGCCATTGTTTTTGGTGCAGTTTGTCCTACATATTCAGCAACTAAATCTTTACTTGATACTTCTATCAGCTTATTTTGTTTTATGTATTTCAAATTGTATAAAATCTCAGCTACAATTCTTGCAACAGTTGTTTTTCCTGTTCCTGGATTTCCTAAAAACACCATATGTAAATTTACATCTTTTATTTTTAGACTATCTTGTGCTTTACTTTTTAATTCTTTTAGGCTAACTAAGTCTTTTAAAACTTGTTTTACTTTTTCAAGTCCCACTAATTCATTTAATTCTACAAAAATTTCGTCAATTGATTTTTCCTTTTCATATTCTGGTACCATTTTATTAAAAGTTATATATTCTATTAGTTGTTTTGTATAATCTATATATGATAAATTAGTATTTGGATAAGTTACTGATATATAATCTAATAAATTAACTTGCATCTCTTCTGAAACTTCTATACTTTCTTTTAATCTATCTAATACATCTTGATATATTTCCTGGATATCTGGCTTTTCTCCCACTATTTCAAAAACAGAAAATTCACTTTTTATTTTTTCTGATAGTGAAAATATTTCATTTAACTCTTCTTTATTTTTTGCAATTAAAACTGTTAAATCTTTATTTTCATTATCTAGTAGTTTTTCGGAAAATCTATATAAAATCTTTTCCTTATCATTTTTATCCTTTATATCAAATGCATTAGGGTCTTTAAATGCAATAACATTTAAGTTAGTAGAATATATTTCTTCTATCTTATCAGCATTTTCTAAATCATAATAAGAAACTACTCCAACTCCACCTTGTGGCATATAACTAAAATAATTTATATTCTGGTTTAATATATCTAGCACATCAAAAGCTGTTTGATTGTTGTCGCAATATATACACATGTTGAAACATATAAATTGCTTTTCAATTTTTTCATTATATTTTCTTATATATTCAATTATTTTTTTTAAAGTATTTTTAGAATTATCTGTAATATGAAGTTTATCAATCTTTTTAAATGAAGCTTCCATTAATTTATCTTTTTCTTCTTTAGAAAGTTCTATTTTTTTATTACTATAAATATTCTTGGTATTAATATAAGGAACTTCTTTTTCTTCATCATTTTCATCAGTTATACCTTTTAACTTTTTTATATCTTCACGTAATTTTTGATTTTCTTTTTCTATTTTACCAATTCCAAAAAAATCTTCATATACATTTTTTAAAATGTCTTCTTTATTCATATAAAGTTTTCCTTTCTAATTTGGCATTTTTATTTCAATCATTTTTTCTTTAAGTTCTTTTTCAATGTTTTGTAATTCTGCCTCTGCTTCTTGACGTTTAGCTCTTCCATTTTCATGTATTTCGATAACTTTGTCTAATGTTTCTATTATATCTTTATTAGTTTTTTGCAATGTTTCAACATCAACAATTGCCCTTTCAGATTCTTCTGCAATTTGAATAGAACCTTGTTTTAAAATTTCGCTATTTTTCTTTAACATATCATTTGTCAAGTCTGTAACTGCTTTTTGTGCTCCTAGAGCCTGTTTAGCATTGTTAATTCCTAAAGCTAAAACAATTTGGTTTTTCCATAAAGGAATTGTATTTGTTATAGAACCTTGAATTTTTTCAACTAATTCAGCTTCATTATTTTGTAATAAACGAATCTGTGGAGCCATTTGAATTGAAATTATTCTAGTTGTTTTTAAATCATATATTTTCTTTTCAAATCTATTTATTGTATTTTCTAAATCTTGAACTTTTTGTGCATCTAATTGTTCTCCAGATTCCTTAGCTTGTTCTCTTAATTTTGGAAGTTCAACATTTCTTAATTCTTCTAATTTTTTTTCACCTGCTATAATGTATAAAGAAATTTCTTTAAAATATTCTAAATTTTTTTCATACATAGTATCAAATATTGCTATATCTTTTAACATTTGTAATCTGTGATTTTCAAGTTGTTTTTCAATACCATCAATATTGGTTTCAATTTTACTATATTTTGCTGTTAATATATCTAATTGTTTTTTAGCACTGTGGAATAATTTAGCTAATCCTGATTTGTTTTCAGATGTAATATCTGAATCAAAAGACTTAATCTCTCCTACTAAATTTGCTAATAAATCTCCAACTTCTCCTGTGCTTTTAGTTTTGATACCTTCTAATACACTATCTGAAAATTCTGATATTTTAGCTTGAGCTTTAGCTCCATATTGTAAAACTTGTGTTGAATCTGTTATATCAATTTTACTATTAAATTCATCAACTGCCTTTTTTTCTTCTTCTGTTAATAAATTATAATTTAATGATTCCTCAATTTTTTCATTTGTAACAGTTCCCTTATTTTCAGCCTCATTTATTAAATTTTCTACTTCCTCTTTTTTTACTTCTTTCTCTACTTTTAATTCTAAACCTTCCATTTTTTAATCTCCTCTCTTTTTTTCTACCAAAAGTGAACCAAGGGGACGGAACCAAGGGGACGCACCTTTTTGGTTAACAACCAAGGGGGACGGACCTTTTGGTTGAAAAATTTTTAAATAAAATATATTTATAATTTTTTCTCAATTTTCAACCAAAAGGTCCGTCCCCCTTGGTTGTTAACCAAAAAGGTCCGTCCCACTTGGTTCCGTCCCCTTGGTTCACCTCTGATTGAAAATTGGCAAATCATCATTTTAAGAACTCAATCAACTTATTATACATATCCATTTTTAAACTTGTAACTGTACTTGTTATTGTTTGTGGTACACCAATTCCAAATTTTGATACATCATAGCTTCCACCCGTTATTCCTGTTCTAAATCCATATTTTTCCCAAGCAATACTTTGAATTTCCGGATCATCAAATGCTTTGTAAAATTCGTTTCCCGCTTCTGTAAATGATGCTATACAATGTGAATTCCAAATTGTTGGTGTTGGATATAATACTCTGATTTTATCTTTAACCTGTTCAAATCCGTTTGGGTTTGAATTTGCAAAATTAATTATTGATTTTTCATAATCAACTATCATTGGTTCTCCACCTGCACCTGTTTTTAAATATCTTTCAAATAAGTCTGCCGGTGTATTATTCATATATCCTGATTTTGTATAAAATTCTTTTAACTTTGGTAAATTTGCAGCTGCTGTTTCATCATTTACTTGACTTTGACACATTATTGATAATAATAATCCGTAATATGTTGCTCCAGGTGATGATGTTACAGGGTCTGTTGATGCTATATTTATATTTCCATATAAATCATTTAAACCTATATCAGACCATTTCTTTCCTTCTAATATATAGTTTAATAATTTATCCATATCTGAAATATAGTAAACTCCATCTTTTTGAGTAACAATTTTTTCTTTTTCTAAGCTATCAACTACTGTATCCCAACTATATATTACTATTGGCGTATTTAATGTTAGTCCACCTTGTAATACTGTATATCTATCTGCTTCTCCATTAGCTTTATTTGGAGCTAATTTATAGTAATCATAAAATCTTTGATCTGAACTAAACATTGCATCATATTTTGTATAACCATCTTCTCTAACTAATGGATTTACAACTAGTTTTCCATTACTCCAACTATCATATACAACATTTAATTTGTATTTTTCTTGCATTATTCTTATAACATCTTCATCTGCTAGAAAATCTTCTTTTCCGCCACCTGTAGCAACATAAACTGTTTTTAAACTTGAATCAAGAAATAATTTTTCTTCATTTATGTTATTAACTATTTTTATTCCTATAATTATAAGTATTAAACCAACAAATATTGCAATTCCTATAATTTGTTTCTTGTTTTTCAATTTTATCACCTCTATTTTATTTTTTAAACTCGTCTTTACCATCATACCCGATCTGCTCTAAGCATAGATTCAAAAACTTTCATTTCTGCATCAGTATCTACTATATCAGATTGATATAATTTTGATAGTTGATTTTTAAATGCATTATTTATTTTTTCTATCATATTTTCCGTTTGTTTCATGAATTTTTTTCCATCTTCTGATGCTAAATTTTGATTTTCAATTTCATCATATCTTTTTAAAATATTTAATGTTACTGGTAAATAATAATCAAAAAAGTTTCCCATTTTTTTATATTTTTCTGGTTTTTTTTCTATTGTATTTATTATTTTAGTAACAGAATCAAAAATTTCTTTAATATTTTTTTGTAAATCTAAACTATCGACTTTTGATGCCATATTATATATTTCATTATTTTTACTTTTTGCATCTTTTATTACTTCTTTCATATCATTATTTTTGATGAATTTTAAATTTTCTTTATGAAATACTAATTCACCTGCTCCAAATGCACATGCACCTATTGCTAAAGAAGGTAGTATTCCGAACTGATAATCCTAAATATGGTACAGCAAAAAACGCTCCTCCGCAAAACTGCGGATATTATTGATGAATTTTTCATCTACACTTTTCATTCCTTTCCTAATTGTAACCTCTAACTTCTTTAAACGCTTTTACTAAATCTTCTTTACCATCAAATATTTTAGCATTTGATAAAGTAGCTATTTGTTCTAATTGTTCTTCATCTGCACTTCCAAACATTATTGAATATATTGGAATTTCTTTATTAATCTCTCTATATTTTTTTTCTAAGTCAGAATAGGTTCCAACATTTCCATATCCATCTGTCATTAATACAACTGAAACATTATATGTATCTTTATCTTCATCTTTTAATAAATCTAATGCTTTATTTGCTGCTAGATAAAGAGCTGTTCTTCCATAAGGTCTATAATTATATATATTATTTAAAATTGAATCTGTATCTGTTCCATTTGTTGTACTCCACACTTCATGAACATCACCTGTAAATGGAATTATATCTATTTTATCTTTTTCTGAGAATTGTATAAAATCTTTAGAAGATTCTAATGTCAATACATATTGCATAGCATCTTTTAAGTCACTTATTCCTTTTCCATCCATACTTGAAGAGTAATCTAAACAAAATGCAATATGTACAGGTTTTCTAAGTTCAGTTTGATACATATTTAAAGCTAATTTTATTACTTCTGTATTTGGATATTTTATTGGCGAAATATATTGAGTTGTATCTATCCCCCAGTCTGGATTAAATACTTTTTTATCTACATTTGTATTTGTTCCTCCATACCAAGTTCTTTTTCCATCTTGAATTAAAGCTTCTTGTCCTTCATCACTTAGTATATATGATTGTATATCTTCAAATATTTCCTTTTTACTTTCATCTTTATTATCAATATATGCAAATGGACTATCTGCAATAGAAACTCCATCAACTGGATAAATAGCATATAGAGGTTCTTTTCCTTGTGATTCTAGTTTTTTGTTTATATTGATTATTGAAGATTCATAGGTAAATACTGATTCATAATCACCTTTTAAAAATAATTCCTCTAAAAAATCTTCACTTCCTGATGACCTTTCTAGGCCAGAAAAAAACGTTTTTAAATTTTCTTTTAATTTAGTATCATTCAAATTCTCTTTTGTTAGCACTTCAGGATTACCTGCAAGTGTTGAAAGCATTCCTAAATAAGCTGATGCTCCACTATTTGTGCTTGTTGGATTTGACATACTAAATTTTAATTTTCCTTCAGAAATAGCATTAACAATATCTTGTGTATATATCTTCTTACCTATAAATCCTAATTCCTCAGCTTTAGATTTTTTTATTCCAAATATAATTGGACTTATGTTTGTAAATTTTGAATTTGATAATGTAACTGTGTTATTTAGCATATATCCCCATATAGAATTTGAAAGCCATACTGCATCATATTGTTCTCCACTGTTTAATTGTTGAATAATATCCAGTGTTCCACTATATTCTACATCAACCTCATATCCTTGTGATTCAGCATAAGGTATTATTGTATTTTCAATTATACTTTCGTTTTCTTGGCTTGCTATTATTTTAAAATAATTATCTTCAGATGTATAAAAAATACCATTTTTACCGATTTCATATGACATTCTATTTATTATTGTTGAAAATAGAACAGTTATTAAAATCATTAAAATTATTGCAATTACTATCCAAAATGTTGTATTCTTTTTCAAAAAACATCATCCTCCTTTACTTTTGTTTTTACATCTAATATTATATATTTAATTTTATTTATTGGCAAGATTTTAAAAAGATTTTATAATTTAAATTTACAAATTGAAAGAGACCAGCATAAAGCTGGCCCCTTTTCGAAACACAAACAATTCACTTCTTTTCTCTCTCACAACTCTGGTTTCCCACTGTACAAGAGGTTTTACAAGCTGACTGACAAGATGTTTGGCATTCACCACAACCTCCTTTTTTCAGTGTACTTGATAAACATTTTTTTCCAATTGTCTTAATGTGTTTCATTTTTTCACCTCTTTTCTATAAAAAAAAGGTTTACGAGTTACTAATTGCCTTTTAGCAATCTTATTTATTATACACTTTTTTATTAATTACGTCAAATTATCTTTCCTCCGCCTAGTACAATGTCATCAATATAAAATACTGCAGATTGTCCTGGTGTTATAGCCTTTTGAGGCTCTTCAAAAATCACTTTTATATTATTACCTTCTTGAATAATTTTAGCTTTTGCACTTTTAGCACTGTATCTAGTTTTTACTTGAACATTTATCCAATCTTTAATTTCATCAACTAATAATAAATTTATATCTGAAACTAATAATTCTTTTTTATATAATTCTTTTTCTTCTCCTACAATTAGTTCATTGTACTTACTATTAAATCCTATAACAAATAATGGCACTTTATACGATATTCCAAGTCCTTTTCTTTGTCCAATTGTGTAATGATATAACCCTTTATGTTTTCCTAAAACTTCACCTTTAATATTAACTATATTTCCTTCTTTTGGTTTTATATCTGAATTATTTTCTAAGAATTTCTTATAGTCTCCATCTGGTACAAAGCATATATCTTCACTATCAGGTTTATTCGCTACTTTTAATTCATTTTTTCTAGCAATTTCTCTTATCTGTTCTTTATCTTCAAAATCAGCTAATGGAAATATTACATGTTCAATTAAATCTTTTGGAATATTCCATAACACATAACTTTGATCTTTTTTTCCTGCTTTTGATTTTTTTAAAACCCATCTTTTATTTTTTTCATTATACTCTGTTTTAGCATAATGTCCTGTTGCTATGTAATTACACCCTAATTCTTTAGCTTTTTCCCACATCAAGCCAAATTTCATATATTTGTTACATTCAATACAAGGATTTGGCGTTTTACAACTTGCATAACATTTAATAAAATCATCTATTACATATTTCTTAAATTCATCCTTATAATTGTAAGTAAAATGTGGTATTCCTATTTGACTGCACACATTTTTTGCATCTATATATGTATTTATATTGCAACAGCTACTTCCAGCAAATAATTCTAGAGTTGTTCCTATTACTTCATATCCTTGTTCTTTTAAAAGTAATGCTGATACAGAACTGTCAACACCACCACTCATACCAAGTAAAACTTTTTTATTTTCCATTTATTATATCCTCCACAGTATGCCAAGCAAGAAGTGCACATTTGACTCTAGCTGGCATATTTGAAACATTTCTAAATGCGATTGCGTCTTCTAATTTTCGTAACTCTTCCTCATCAGTTGTTTCTCTTTTTATCATTTCAATAAATATTTTTATTATTTCTTTTGCTTCTTCTATCGTTTTTCCTCGTAATGTATCTATCATTATTGATGTTGAAGCTTGAGAAATAGCACACCCATGTCCTGAAAACGCCATATCTTCTATTATATTATCTTTTATCTTAAGTTCTATAGTTATTTCATCTCCACAGTTTGGATTGTGCCCAACTTCACAATAATTTGCATTATCTAATTTTTTTTTGTTGTATGAATTCATACTATGTTCCATTATTAAATCATTATAAATATTAGTTAAATCATCCATTAAATTCTATCCTTTTTTTATAAATTTTTTAAACATATCATAAGCCTTGTTTAATCCTGCTACAAGATTATCTATATCTTCTTTAGTATTATAAATATAAAAGCTTGCTCTACAGGTTGAATCTATTCCCATACTTCTAAGTAAAGGTTGTGCACAATGATTCCCTGAACGTACGCAAATTCCCTCTGAATCTAATATACTAGCAACATCATGTGGATGAATCCCTTTTATATTAAAAGATATAACAGAAGAATGGTTGTCTTTATTTGAAGTTAAGTAAAGTGTTAAAAAATCTAACTTTGATAATTCTTTTCTTGCATATTCGCATAATTCTGCTTCTATTTTTTGGATAGTATCATATCCTATATTTTCAATATAATCAATTGCTGCTCCAAGACCAACAACAGCTTCTACATTTTGTGTTCCAGCCTCAAATTTATTTGGTAATGGTGCAAATGTCGTATCTTGTTCATATACATATTCTATCATATCTCCACCCATTAAAAATGGATTCATTTTATTTAATA
>AUXO015635303.1_pt1 | contig 14279 bp, 12 predicted proteins | sample 768731 | NCBI WGS metagenome assembly AUXO01 (sample SAMN02715735, study PRJNA202380) | gut metagenome | biome: sheep rumen | host: Ovis aries | place: New Zealand: Palmerston North | reverse complement strand
AGCCATGTTGTCACTTCGGATGGATATAAGGGGTATATCAAGAAGGAATCGACAGACGGCTCCTGTGATCCGGTCATCGTCGAGCGGGACGACAGGGGACTTGTCTATACCCACATGCTGTTGGATAAAAAAGTCAATCTGGTATTCCATCAGACAACATCCCATGCAGCCAATAATGCACTGGCAGAGAGTATAGCTAATGTAAAAGGAATCAATGTCATTGCACCGACATGGTTCTTCCTTGATTCTGAGTCAGGAGAAATGACAGAGATCTCGAGCAAGGCTTACGTCGCTGCTGCACATGACGCCGGAATTCTGGTCTGGGGAGTCATGAATGATTTCGACGGGAAAGTGAATTCCGCGGAATCTACGATGGCAGCGCTCTCTTCTGAAACAGCCCGTGAAAAAATGATCCGGACCGCGGTGGATGCGATGCTGGATGTGAATGGTGACGGAATCTGTCTTGATATTGAGAAGGTCTCAGATGAGTGCGCTCCGTATTTCCTGGAATTTATCAGAGAAATGTCCGCGGAGTGCCGGCGTAACGGCCTCTGCTTATCAATCTGTAACTATGTGCCGCGTTTTACAAAAAGCCTGAACAGAAAAGAACAGGCAAGAGTGTGTGATTATGTCATCTGTATGTGTTATGATGAACATATAAACGGCTCGGAGAAGGCCGGTTCTGTTGCATCTTATCCGTTTGTTCAGAAAGGAATCCAGGATACTCTTAAAGAGGTGCCTGCGGAACAGACGATAATTGCAATCCCGTTCTTCACAAGACTGTGGAAGACAGTGAGTCCCGGAATTCCGACAGCCAGGGCAATGGGGATGGAGGAGGCAGAAAAATGGATCCGCTCCAATAATCTGTCGACGACCTGGGATGACGAGTGCGCACAGGAGTACGTTGAGATGAACAGCGGGGATACCCGCTATCAGATGTGGGTCGAGAACGAAGCATCTCTGGAAGAAAAGCTGAAGCTGATTCAGGAGGCAGATTGTGCAGGCGTTGCTGAGTGGAAGCTTGGTCTTGAGAAAGAGGAAGTTTGGGATCTAATAATGGAGTATATAGTTAATTAAGTATATTGTGTATTAAAGAAGGGAGAATGCTATGGACGATCAGATGTTCAGAACAGTTATGCGTGGTTTTGACAAGGATGAGGTTTTTGCGTATATAAAGCAGCTTGAGGCAGATGCAGAGCAGAAAGTTGCACAGGCCTATGCGGAAGCTGCTGAAAAAGATAAGCTGATTGCCGAACTTAATCAGCGGATTGCCAAAAAAGATGAGAAGTACGAGCGCCTTGAGCATGAGATTGAAGTAAAGTATCGTCAATATATCGATAACTATGAGAAAATCGGTTCCCTCGTGTATGAATCCAGGGTAAAGGGCGATAAAATTATTGCGGATGCGGAGAAGGAAGCTGCCCGTATCGCTGCTGAGTGCCAGGAACAGTATGACAGGAAAATTGCGGAAGCGGATCTCAAGGCAGAGACCAGCCTCAGCGCTGCTCAGACACGACTTGACGCGGTCCAGAAAGAGATTGATGCCAGACTTGCAGACGGCGAGAAAAAGTACGCCAAAGCACAGGCAGACATGAATGAGATACTCGCTCTGATCGATGAGACACAGAAGAAATTCGCACGTACCTACAGCGAAGTGCATGAGGCATTTGATGGCATGCCGAAGTCTCTTGACGATCTGAAAGAGGATGCGCCGGAAAGATTAGTAAATGCTGTCCCGGATCAGGAAGATCAGCAGAGCGCAGGAGAGCCGGCTGTCGATGAATCCAATGAGGAAAAGCCGGCTGCGGATGATCTGGATGATTATGACAGCTACGACGACAGTGATTTCGACTCGGATGGTGTTCATTTCAGCTTCGGCGATTTCGTGATCGAGGATGATGAGTATGAGGAGGAAGCACCGGCTCAGTCTCAGGAGATTGATGGAAATGCAGTCGGCGGCGATACGATTGATTTCTCAAGAGTATCCGGTATGAAGCTTGATTATGAAGATTCCATGCCGCTTGATTTTCAGGGGATGAATTCTGCAAATGGACCTGAGAACGCACAGCAGCCGAATTCCGATTTCAATGGCGCGTTCGCAGATGAAGGTACATTCCGTCTGCCAGGTGAAAAAATCTGACGACCGGAGGCGATTTTTTGGAGACAGAGTTATTGCGTCTGGATGCCGCACATCCGGATTTACATGAAATAGAGCGTGCTGGCAGGATCCTCAAAGAGGGAGGTCTTGTCGCGTTTCCCACAGAGACTGTGTATGGTCTCGGCGGAAATGCGCTCGACCCTGCAGCATCAATGAAGATTTATGCCGCCAAGGGAAGACCGTCGGATAATCCGCTGATTGTTCACATTGCGGATATGGAACACCTGTATCCGATCGTGGAGGAAGTGCCGGAGGCAGCAATCCGCCTTGCCGAAGTGTGGTGGCCCGGACCGGTCACAATGATTTTCCGGAAGAAGGCTGTTATCCCGGATGAGACCAGCGGGGGACTGCCGACTGTTGCAGTGCGCATGCCCAACCATCCTATTGCGCTATTGCTGATAAAGGCAGCGGGCGGTTATATTGCGGCACCGTCTGCCAACACATCCGGCAGACCGAGCCCTACCAGGGCAGAGCATGTCATGGAGGACTTGAACGGAAAGATCGATATGGTCATTGATGGCGGCGAAGTGCGGATCGGGCTGGAGTCTACAATCGTGGATTTCACGGAGGATATTCCGTGTATCCTGAGACCCGGATATGTCAATGAGCGAAAACTCCGCGAAGTTCTGGGCGAGGTGACGATCGACCCCGCAATTGTCAGTGCGGACGGTCTGCATGGGCTAAGGCCAAAGGCACCGGGAATGGCTTATCGTCATTATGCTCCGAAAGCAAAACTCAGCATCGTGACGGGGGATATGGAGAAAGTCGTGACGAGGATCAATGAACTTGCCGCGGAGGCGTCCCTCTCAGGCAAGACGGTCGGCATTATCGCGACAGACGAGACAGCCCCCAGATACACAGGAGGTATTGTGCGAGATATCGGCAGTATCGAATCTGATAAAGAGATTGCTCAGCATCTTTTTTCAGTCCTTCGGGATTTTGATGATGACGGGGTGGATCTCATTTACTCGGAAGCTTTTGAGACACCTCGCATGGGGCAGGCAATTATGAACCGTCTTTTAAAGGCGGCTGGACATTCTGTTATTGAAGCGTAAACAGTGCATAAAAACCGGATCTGTATTCTTAAGTGAGCGCAGTGACGGTTCTAATAAATACCAAGAAGGAGAGCACAAAATGGGCAAGACAGTGATAATGGATCATCCGTTAATTCAGCACAAGATTGGACTTATCAGAAGCGTTAATACCGGATCAAAGGATTTTAGAGAACTGGTAGGTGAAATTGCTACTCTTGAGTGCTATGAGGCCACCAGAGATCTTGAGCTGGAGGAGTATCCGGTCGAGACACCGATGGGCCACACAGTTGCTAGGCGCCTTGCAGGCAAGAAGCTTGCCATCATCCCGATTCTTCGCGCGGGTCTTGGCATGGTGCCGGGCATGCAGACTCTGCTTCCGGCTGCCAAGGTCGGACATATTGGTCTGTACCGCGATCCGGCTACACTGGAACCGGTAGAGTACTACTGCAAGCTGCCGGCTGATATCGAAGAGAGAGATGTTTTTGTTGTCGATCCGATGCTGGCTACAGGCGGTTCCGCCGTTGACGCGATTGAACAGCTTAAGAAGCACGGCTGCAGAAATATCCGTTTCCTGTGCATCATTGCCGCACCGGAAGGCCTTAAGAAACTGCAGGATGCTGAGCCGGATGTTGACATCTATGTCGGATCTCTGGACGATCATCTGAATGAAATCGGTTATATTGTTCCGGGACTTGGCGATGCCGGTGACCGCATCTTCGGAACGAAATAATTGTGCAATCCTGCGGGAGAGGTAAACAGAATGAATTTTAAACGAGTCGATTACTTGAGCTGGGATGAGTATTTTATGGGTGTAGCGGTTCTTGCCGGTATGCGGTCCAAGGATCCGAATACACAGGTCGGCGCATGTATCGTAAGTGCTGATAATAAAATCCTTTCCATGGGATATAACGGTTTTCCGAAGGGATGCTCCGATGATGAATTCCCCTGGAACCGTGACGGCACAGACCCACTCAGAAACAAGTACTTTTATTCGACCCACAGCGAGCTGAACGCTATTCTGAATTACAGAGGCGGCAGTCTTGAAGGGGCGAAGATCTATGTGTCACTTTTCCCGTGCAACGAGTGCGCGAAGGCGATTATTCAGGCCGGCATCCGCACTGTCATTTATGACAGCGACAAATATGCGGATACGCCGAGTGTCATTGCCTCAAAGCGCATGTTCGATGCGGCAGGTGTGCGTTATTATCAGTATACGCATACCAACCGCGAGATAAAAATTACATTGTAAAATAGTCCGGAGGCATCGTAGGATGTCCTCCGGCTGATGTTGAAGAGGAGTAGATAAATTATTATGGCTGCAGACAACAAACTGGTATCGGAAATCACAGCGCGCGACGTGGACTTTGCCCAGTGGTATACGGATGTCGTAAAAAAAGCTGAATTGATTGGCTATACATCCGTCAAGGGCTGCATGGTGTTCAAGCCGGCAGGTTATGCGCTCTGGGAGAACATTAAAGCGGAACTCGACCGCCGATTCAAGGAAACCGGAGTACAGAATGTATATCTTCCGATGTTCATTCCCGAAAGCCTTCTTCAGAAGGAAAAGGATCATGTCGAGGGATTCGCTCCGGAAGTTGCATGGGTCACCCATGGCGGAATGGAAAAGCTTCAGGAGAAAATGTGCGTAAGACCGACATCTGAGACATTGTTCTGTGATTTGTACCAGAAGGATATTCAGTCATACAGAGACCTGCCGAAGCTCTATAATCAGTGGTGCAGTGTTGTCCGTTGGGAGAAAACGACTCGTCCGTTCCTTCGCTCCAGGGAGTTCCTGTGGCAGGAAGGCCATACAGCTCACGCAACAGCGGAGGAAGCTGAGGAGAGAACGGTCATGATGCTGAACCTGTATGCAGATTTTCTTGAGGACGTACTTGCTATACCGGTCGTTCGCGGTCGCAAGACGGATAAGGAAAAATTCGCAGGCGCAGAGTCTACATATACGATTGAAGCCCTTATGCATGACGGCAAGGCCCTTCAGTCCGGGACCAGCCATAACTTCGGTGATGGATTTGCCCGTGCATTCGGCATCCAGTTCACAGACAAAGATAACAAGCTAAAGTATGTCCATCAGACATCATGGGGTATGACAACCCGACTGATCGGTGCTGTCATTATGGTACACGGTGATGATTCCGGTCTTGTACTGCCGCCCAAGATCGCACCGACACAGTGCGTCGTTATCCCGATTCGCCAGAAGGCAGCGGGGGTTCTGGATAAGGCTGATGAGATTGCAGCACATCTGAAAGAAGCAGGAATTCGCGTCAGCGTCGATGCTGATCCGGCAAAATCTCCGGGATGGAAATTTGCTGAGCAGGAGATGCGTGGATTCCCGCTGCGTGTTGAGATCGGTCCGAAAGATATCGAGAAGGGTGAGTGCGTGATTGTGCGCCGTGATACCAGGGAGAAGATATCTGTCAGGATTGACGACGTGGCAGCAGAAGCAGCAAAGCTTCTTGAGACGATTCATCACGATATGTTCGAGAGAGCGCTCGCTTTCCGCAAGGAGCATACGTACGAGGCATCTACCTACGATGAGTTCAAAGTCATCGCTGATACGAAGCCGGGCTTTATCAGAGCTTTCTGGTGCGGTGATGAGGCATGCGAACTCAAAATCAAGGAAGATACAACATGTACCTCCCGCTGCATGCCGTTTGGCGAACCGGAGACTCCGGAGGAAGCGACATGCGTATGCTGCGGCAGAAAAGCCAGAAAACTGGTCTGCTGGGGAAAGGCGTATTGATCGAGAGATATATGACAAAAGAATATCGCTAAAACATGATACTGGGCTGGCTTTATTTATCATCGCCAGCCCTGTTTTATTCAAAGAATACATGGAATCGGGGGTACATGATGAAGATAGAGCTGCCGTCAAAAGTCAAATATATATTAGACGTTCTTGATGCACATGGCTATGAAGCCTATGTAGTAGGTGGCTGTGTGAGGGACAGTATACTGTCAAGAACACCCGGGGACTGGGATATCACGACCTCGGCCAGACCGGAGGAAGTTAAAGCTCTTTTTCGGAGAACAATAGATACCGGGATCGCCCACGGCACTGTAACAGTCATGCAGGGGGACGAAGGCTTTGAGGTGACTACCTACAGAATCGATGGTACTTATGAGGATGGACGCCATCCATCAGAGGTCGTTTTCACACCTGACCTCAAAGAGGATCTGCTTCGCCGGGACTTCACGATCAATGCCATGGCTTATAATGAGAAAGCAGGTCTTGTGGACCTGTACGGCGGAATGGAGGATCTTGAAAATAAACTAATTCGGTGCGTTGGCAACGCCGATGAGCGGTTCAATGAAGATGCCCTCCGCATCCTCAGAGCAGTGCGTTTCGCTGCCCAACTTGATTTCAGGATCGAGGAGGAGACTTACGCAGCGATAAAGAGGCATGCTGAAAATCTGAGAAAAGTGAGTGCTGAGCGAATTCAGATGGAGATCGTAAAGCTTCTTGTCTCCCCGAACCCTGAGCGATGGATTGATCTTTATAACACCGGGATCACGTCTGTCATAATGCCGGAGTTCGATGTAGCCATGGCAACACCGCAGAATTCCGTGCATCATATGTATAATGTCGGTGAGCACACGATCCATGCGCTGGTCGCCTGCAGACCTGAGAAGATTTTGCGGCTTACTATGCTGCTTCATGACCTCGGAAAGCCTGCTGCCCGTGTCACGGATGACCGCGGATTTGATCATTTCCCGGGGCATGCAGAGATCAGTGCTGTTATTGCCAAAGACATATTGAAAAGACTCAGGTTCGATAATGAGACGACAAATATTGTTACAAAGCTTGTAAAATATCATGATTATCGGCCGGAACCTGAACCGACCGCGGTGAGATGGGCGCTGAATAAGATCGGTGATGAACTTTTCCCGCTCTTTTTGGAAGTGCAGTGGGCTGACAACAGCGCTAAGAGTGAATTCGGACTTGATGACAAGTTCGACCGTGTGCAGGCGGTGTGTGATGTCTATGAGGATGTCTTAAAGAACAGAGATTGTGTGAAGCTGTCAGATCTTGCCATCAACGGCAATGATCTGCTTGCTCTCGGTGTCAAAGGCAAGGAAGTCGGAAGGCTGCTTAATCTTGCGCTGAAGCTTGTTGTTGAGGACCCGGATATGAACGAGCATGACAGTCTTTTCGCATTTGTAAAACATGAAATTGAAAAAAATAAATCTTGAAAAAAGCCTGTATTGTCGGGAACTTTTGCGTTTGAGGAGATGCGCACGTCTTTGCTTGTTTTTGATTAGATACGACCAATTTTCTTGACATAGTGCACTAAAAGAGATATAAATAAGTAAACTCATGCTGAGAGTGTGACTATAATATTTGGAAATTGTTATTAAGGAGGAAATGGCATGAACAAAACAGAACTGGTTGCGGCAATCGCAAACGAAACAGGTCTGACAAAAAAGGATTCTGAGGCTGCTGTCAAGGCTTTCATCGATGTTGTATCCGAGGAGCTGAAAAAGGGGAATAAGGTACAGTTGGTCGGATTCGGTACATTTGATATTTCTCAGCGCGCAGCACGTGAAGGCAGGAACCCGCAGACCGGTGATGCGATGGAGATTCAGGCTTCCAGAACTCCTAAGTTCAAGGCAGGTAAGGCTTTAAAGGATCTTGTAAACGGCAAAAAATAAACCTGATGATAGAACTGTAAGGAAATGAATTGGGGCTGTCGCATAGGATGGTGTTATCACTATATATGGCAGACATTTGCAAGCAACGTCTGCCGTATATAGTGGTGATACGCCTTAATGCGACGGCCCTTCTATTTCTCAGAAGAGGATGTAACTGAAAGAGAGGGGAGAGAATGAGACTTGATAAATATCTAAAAGTGTCGAGACTGATAAAAAGAAGGACGATCGCCAATGAAGCCTGCGATGCCGGCCGTGTCACTGTGAACGGGAAGGCTGCCAAAGCTTCTTATGACGTCAAAGTCGGCGATGTGATCGAGATCGGTTTTGGGGAGCGCACTGTCCGTGTGGAAGTTGCGAACATTGTGGATAGTACAAAGAAGGAAAATGCCTCCGAAATGTATCGATACATATAACAGCCCGGTTTACTTTGAATCGCCACTGTTGTAAAATGATAGGTGAAGAATAAAGGGAATTAAGGGGTTACTATTCATGGGAACTAATAGCAAACGCATGCGCCACAGCCGTAGGGCGATGAGAAATACAATGATGATGATCCTGCTGGTCGTCTGTATTTTGTTCGCGGCACTTCTTTTCGGAGGCTATCGGCTGGATAAAAAAATAGATACTGCTCTGGCCGTGCAGCGGGAACTGAATGAGCAGATCGAGGATGAGAAGGCGCGAACGCAGGAAATTGCGGAGCTCGAGGAGTATATGAAGACAGATGATTATATCCGGGAGGTCGCCCGCGATAAACTGGGTCTGGTCGATGAAGGAGATATTGTCTTTAAAAAGGCTGATTGAATAAAATGATGGATAAGGCTGTCGTATCCATGTCGGAACACGGCTGCACCTGGCGCATTAAGGTCAGGTGCAGTCGTGTTTCGACATGAACTGACAGTCTTATTTTGGAGAAACTATGGAAAAACAAGTGGAGCGATTTATCTTTGAGCAGCGGATGGCAGAGCGGGGCGAGACCTGGATCGTCGGTGTTTCCGGCGGTGCTGACTCCGTGTGCCTGCTTCATATCCTGAATAAACTCAGCGGTGCTCTCGGCATACAACTAATTGTCTGCCATGTGATACACGGAATCAGGGGAGCGGAGGCGGAGGCAGATGCTGCCTTTGTCGAAAAACTGTGTGGGGAGCTGAACCTGCCCGTAAGAATTGTAAGATTCGATGTCCCGTCTCTTGCTGCCAGTCTTGGAATGTCAATGGAAGAGGCTGGGCGATATGCACGGCGCCAGGCTTTTTCAGAACTTATGGAGGAGACCGGTGCCCGGAAAATCGCGCTGGCCCATCATATGGACGATCTTGCGGAGACTGTGTTCATGAACTGTGCGCGGGGGACAGGAATCAGAGGGATGGCAGCAATCCGCCCTGTCCGGGGTTCGTATGTCAGACCGCTTCTTTGCGTGAGCCGGGCAGAAATTGAAGCATATCTTCATGAGATTGGATGCTCCTACTGTACTGATTCTACGAATGCTGACACGGAAATTACACGGAATGCTGTGCGGAATATTCTTCTTCCTCAGACGGAAAAAATGGTCAACAAAAAGACCAGAAGGCATCTTGTCTGCCTTGCCCGGGAGGCAGGCGAGGTCTCTGATTTTCTTGATCTTGAATGCGAAGAGAGACGTGGCAGATATATTAAGCGGAGTGGTGACTGCCTGCTCATCTGTGATGATTTCCGGGCAGAGACACATCTTATGCAGTCCCTGATCACAAGGAGCGTGCTTCGGGAGATTGCGGGGACGGAAAAGGATATCACGCGGCGCCATGTGGAGGATGTACTTCTTCTGTTTGAGAAAAAAGGCGGAAGGAGGATTGACCTTCCGTACGGTCTTCAGGCTGTCAGAAAAGAGGATGGCGTCAGGATCGGCAGGAGGCAGGAAGCTGCCCAAAACGGGTCTCCATATGAAATACTTCTGAAGGAAGGCACATTTCCGGTTGCCGATGGTGTGCTCAGCCTTGAAATAATTAATTATGACGGCTCAGCCATTCCACGAAATGTGTATACGAAAACGTTTGATTATGATAAAATAAAGGGTATTCTCAAACTGAGGGTGCGCAGACCCGGTGATTATTTAGTGATTCATCCGGATGGAAGGCGGAAAAGCTTCTCAAATTATCTGACGGATATGAAAGTCGAACATTCCCTGCGTGACAGCATTCCTCTGGTCACATGCGGACAGGAAGTGCTGTGGGCAATCGGAATGAGGAGCGGAGAATCCTGCCGGATCGATATGGCGACTACCAGGGTGATCGTCATGACATTTACAAAAGATAAGACGGAGGAAACAAATGAAAGATGTTATTAAGGTAATGATTACCGAGGAAGAAATAGAAGAGAGAATTAAGGTTTTAGGAGAACAGATCAGCCGTGACTATGCGGGCAAGCAGCTGCACATGATCTGCGTTCTCAAGGGCGGTGTATATTTTATGACAGCACTTTCCAAGAGAATTTCTGAAGATGTTCCTGTTTCTCTCGACTTTATGTCCGTATCCAGTTATGGTGATGATACAAAATCCTCTGGTATTGTAAAGATCATCAAGGACCTTGATGAGCCGCTGATCGGAAAAGATGTCCTTATAGTCGAGGATATTATCGATTCCGGCAGAACTCTTTATTATCTTATGGGAATGATGCGCGAGAGAAAGCCGAATTCGCTGAAGCTCTGCACTCTTTTGGATAAGCCGGACAGACGTGTGCGGGACGTCAAGGTAGATTATCTCGGATTCGAGATCGAAGATCGTTTCGTGGTGGGCTGTGGAATGGATTATCAGCAGAAGTACAGAAATCTCCCCTATATCGGCGAAATAGTATTGACGGGTGAGGAAAATTGACAGCAAAACCATCTAGAAGAATTTTGTCGTACCTGTTTGCGGTTCTTATTTTGGTAATGATGTATTATTACCTTGCAGGCAGGTTTGCGCCAACAGATTTATATACGTATAAAGAGTTCGTAGAATCTCTGGAGAAGGGGAATGTGGAGTCCGTCACGATCCGCCCGAATGCACAGGGCGTGACCGGACAGGTCATTGTCCGCATGAAGGACAATGAAGTCCATCGCATGTATGTGACCGATGTCCGCGAGGCGGAAAAGGATGCCGGAAAGTATGAGGGAGTTGAGATCGCGGTCGACGATATACCGGCGGACAACTCGATGATGAACACGGTGTTCCTTATTATAGCTGCTGCCGGAATATTTATGCTGTTCTTTATTCTGATGAACCGGCAGGGCGGCGGCACGAACGCCCAGATGATGAATTTCGGAAAGAGCCGTGCGCGGATGACGACTGCGGATGAGCAGTCGGTCACTTTCAATGATGTCGCGGGTCTTGAGGAAGAGAAGCAGGATCTTGAGGAGCTTGTTGATTTCCTGAGAGATCCGGCAAAGTACACAGCTCTCGGAGCAAGAATTCCCAAAGGCGTTCTGCTCGTCGGACCTCCGGGCACAGGTAAGACGCTGATTGCCAAGGCGGTCGCCGGCGAAGCGGGGGTCCCGTTTTTTTCAATCTCCGGCTCTGATTTTGTTGAAATGTTCGTCGGTGTCGGTGCGTCGCGCGTGCGCGACCTGTTTGCGGACGCCAAGGATAACCATCCCTGTATCGTGTTTATTGATGAGATTGACGCCGTAGCAAGACGCCGCGGCGCAGGTCTCGGAGGCGGACATGATGAGCGCGAGCAGACTTTGAATCAGCTGCTCGTCGAGATGGATGGGTTTGGTGTAAATGAAGGTATCATCGTCCTTGCAGCCACGAACCGGGTGGATATTCTGGATCCGGCGATTCTCCGCCCCGGCCGTTTTGACCGAAAGGTAGCGGTTGGCATGCCTGATGTCAAGGGACGCAGAGAAATTCTGGGCGTTCATGCCAAGAACAAGCCGCTCAGCGATGATGTCGATCTTGACCAGATTGCTCAGACAACAGCCGGCTTCTCGGGTGCGGACCTTGAAAACCTGTTGAATGAGGCGGCAATCTTCGCCGCAGGCAGTGGAAGACCCTACATCATTCAGAAGGATATCCAGCAGGCTTTCATCAAAGTCGGTATTGGAGCTGAAAAACGCAGCAAGGTCATGTCCAGAAAAGATAAAGAAATCACTGCCTACCATGAATCCGGCCATGCAATTCTGTTCCATGTGCTGCCGCAGGTAGGTCCGGTCTATTCCGTATCTATCATTCCTACGGGCCAGGGAGCAGCAGGATACACAATGCCTCTGCCTGAGAAGGATGAGATATTCAATACCAGAAGCCGTATGCTTGAAGAAATTACTGTAGATCTCGGTGGCAGAGTGGCAGAAGAAATCGTGTTCGGCGATATTACGACTGGCGCATCTCAGGATATCAAGCAGGCAACTGCTGTGGCTAAAGCGATGGTCATGAAATATGGCATGTCGGCGAAGATGGGTCTGATCGCTTATGATGATGACTCCGGGGAAGTGTTCATTGGACGGGATTTCGAGAAGACTCGAAGCTACAGCGAGCGCACGGCGGATGAAATCGATGAGGAAGTCAGAGCGATTATCGATCAGTGCTACAGAAATGCACGCAGTATTATTCTGGAGTACAGAGATGTGCTGAATGCATGCGCAGCTCTGCTGCTTGAGAAGGAGAAAATCGGCAGAGAGGAATTTGAGGCTCTGTTCGATATGCATCCGACTCTGACAGATGAAGATGCAGCGTATCTGGAAGAATAAGGGGAGAGAAAAATAAATAATTCCTGTCTCCGGGAGACCGGAGACAGTGAATTCATATAAGAGGAGTTGAAAACATGGAACGAGACGGCACGAAGGAATATCGGCGAATGAGATATGTTTCGCTGATGCGTCCCGTTTTTCGGAAGAGAGCAGTCTTCAGCGATGAGACCGGCCACTACCGAAGACCGGCACAGCCGAAAGAATATGACGATGTGACGATCCGTCTGCGCACGATGAAGAATAATGTAGATGCGGTCTATCTGATCAGCGGTTCGGTGAGACAGAAGATGGATCTTGCTGAGGTCAAGGGAGGATTCGATTTTTATGAGACTACCCTGCACCTTGGCACGGAGAAGGTGATCTATTACTTTGAGCTGCAGGTGGAGTCAGCCACATGTTATTATAATAAAATGGGCATTACCCGGGATCTGAGCGAGCGCAACAGCTTTCGCATTGTACCGGGCTTCTCGACGCCGGAGTGGTCTCACGGAGCGGTCATGTACCAGATTTATACAGACCGTTTTTATAACGGGGATCCGACCAATGATGTTCTGTCCCGCGAGTATACGTATCTGAACGAATTCTCCCGGCAGGTGACCGACTGGGATCAGCCGCCGGAAAACATGGATGTCCGGAATTTCTACGGGGGAGATCTGGCAGGTATTATGAAGAAACTGGATTACCTGCAGGATCTGGGCGTCGAGGTCATTTATTTGAACCCGATTTTTGTCTCACCGTCCAACCATAAGTATGATATTCAGGATTATGACCATGTGGATCCGCATTTCGGAAAAATCGTGAAGGACGAGGGAAGCCTTCTTGGCTGGGATGACAGGAACAATCGGCATGCGGAGAGGTACATCACAAGGTCCACGGATCCGGTCAACCTTGCGGCATCAGACGCAGTGCTCGCTGAGCTCTCAGCGGAGATACATCGCAGAGGAATGAAACTCATTCTCGATGGCGTGTTTAATCACTGCGGTTCCTTTAATAAATGGCTTGACCGCGAATTGATTTATGAAAATCAACCCGGATATGAAAAAGGCGCATATGTAGATAAGGACAGCCCATATCATTCCTTCTTTAAATTCAACAATGAACATGCCTGGCCGTATAATGAATTCTATGACGGCTGGTGGGGGCATTCTACACTGCCGAAACTTAATTATGAGGAAAGCCGCGAACTTTTCGAATATATCCTCCATATAGGAAAAAAATGGGCTTCCCCGCCTTATAATATTGACGGATGGCGTCTTGATGTCGCTGCCGATCTGGGGCACACGCGGGAGTTCAATCATTATTTCTGGCGGGAATTCAGAAAAGCGGTCAAGTCAGTGAATCCTGATGCGCTCATACTGGCTGAACATTATGGGGATGCAAATGAATGGCTGGGTGGAGACCAGTGGGACACTGTCATGAACTATGACGCGTTCATGGAACCGGTATCATGGTTCCTGACCGGCATGGAGAAGCACAGCGATGAGTTCAGAGAGGACCTTCTCGGAAATGGAGAAGTCTTTACCAGCGCCATGCGCTATCATATGGCGAGCTTCATGGGACCGTCCCTCCTCAGTGCCATGAATGAGCTGGATAATCACGATCACTCAAGGTTTTTGACAAGGACCAATCATCTTGCCGGAAGAGTCTCCCAGCTCGGCTCGGAGGCGGCCAGCAAAGGTATCATGATACCGGTTATGAGGGAGGCCATACTGATTCAGAT
>AUXO015168741.1_pt1 | contig 14286 bp, 12 predicted proteins | sample 768731 | NCBI WGS metagenome assembly AUXO01 (sample SAMN02715735, study PRJNA202380) | gut metagenome | biome: sheep rumen | host: Ovis aries | place: New Zealand: Palmerston North | reverse complement strand
CCTTGAACTATCTTTAAGTCTTCTGGATAGAATAATCTAAATACTACAAAGTTAGAACATTGTGATAATGAAGTAACTGATAATTCAGAAGGCCTTTGAGTAATGAATCCTAAGATTGTACCGTATTTTCTACCTTCTTTTGTGATTCTATCGAAGATATTGTATCCGATTACATCTGTATCTAAGTCTTGTTGAACATATCTATGTGCTTCTTCTAGTATGATATGTACTGAGAATTTACCACGTGATTCAACATTAGCTGTATATTCAAAGAATAATTTAGAATATATTTTTGTTAAACATTTTGCAAATTTATCATCAATATATGAAAGGTTAATATCTATAAGTTGAACTGGTTCGATACCATCAGTAGTTAAGAAGAATTTTTCAATATATTGATTCTTTGTCATATATTCAGCATCTGAATTAGTAAAGTAGTTAATTTGATCAGAATTGATGATTGCTTGTAATCTTGCTTTTAATGTATTGTTTAAATCATGAGATTTTTCATTTGTGAATACACCTTCATTAATAAGTGCAAATTCAAGTGCATAATAAAGGTCTGTTAATGAATAAGCTGTATTCTTATCTATTTGTGATGAGTCAATATCTACTTTTACATATCTATTGAAGAAGTCTACTACAAATGTAATTGCATTTATTTTTCCTTGTTCATCAATATTTAAACATTGTCTTATGTTTCTATCATATCCTGGTTGATGGATTGTAGAATCAAGATTTAAACTTGGTGTGTTATATGATGTTAAAAGAGATATAATTTGGTCTCTTATTTGAGTACTTTTTTTACCACTAGATAATATATCTAGACAAGTTCTTGCAATAATATCATTTTTATAGTCTTCAACATTTGGATCTCTACTTTTAAATACTTTTACAAGTTCGATTGCTTTCTTTAATACTGGAAGTTGTTCTGGATCAGTTGCTCCTAGCAATATTGCTAAATCATCTACATCTAAGAAATATGCAGGATATTTAAGAGTCTCTGCACTACCAAAGTTTAATTCTGTAGTTATTTTCTTAAAATGTAATCCTTGGAACTTTTCCATATCATTAAATGTATTGAAATACTCACCATATGCATCAAATAAAACAAAATGTGCATTTTTAGGTAAAGTAGTATTAGAACTATAGAATATATTTTGTATGATTCTTGCTAAACCACATGATTTACCTGAACCAGTATTACCTATAATGGCAAAGTGATTTGCAAAGAAGTCATTTAATTTAGCAGTTATTACATAATCTTTATAAATAGGTGATGTTCCAAATAAGATATTAGATTTATCTATATAGTTTTGATCACCTAGGATACATTCTAGTTCACTTTTGAATATAATTCTTGCTTGAGTATTTGTTGATGGTTTCTTTAAAACTCCGTTAGTAAATACTCCGTTTATTATTTCTCCGATTAAATAAATAGTAATTGTATCTGGACTAATTGATACAATTTCTCCAACAATTTTATGATCTACTTCAGGAAATACTACATGATAACCAATATAATTTGTATCTGCTATTCCTTTAGTATTTTCTAGAAACATTTTACTATTATCAAAGCCTAATATTTTACCGAACATAAAAATCCCTCTATTCTCAAAATAATTTTAACAAATATTTAAATAAAGTTAAATAAGATATGTGAATTTTATATTATTGAAAATAGTATTTAATATTTATATAATATAATAGGAGATTAATATGAAAAATAATACTTATATATTTAAGACAATTTTAGATTTTTTCTCATATTTATTACTAAGTGTTTTAATATTTTTATCTGCCTTTTTTGGCTTTTATATTGTTGAAAATGCTTATGCTAATATTACTAAAACTAAGCCTTTAATTAGTTTATATGTAATAGTTTCTCCTTCAATGGTTCCTACAATTAATGTTCATGATATGATTGTAGATTTTGGTGTTAATAAAGAAGATGAAGTTAAAGAAAATGATATAGTTACTTTTTATTCAAATGTTATAGATACAGGTGGTTATACAATTACTCATAGAGTAAATAAAATAAATGTATATAATGATGAAACTAGATATGTAACAAAAGGAGATAATAATAAATCTGTAGATGTAGGTTTTACTACGATTGATAGAATTGTAGGTAAAGTGTTTTTAATTATTCCTAACATAGGTAAGTTTCAGGAGTTTATAAGTTCTAAGTGGGGATGGTTAATTATTGTTATAGTTCCATCTGTTGCTATATTAATTGCAGATATTATAAAGTTAATTAATTTAATTAGAATTAAAAAAGAAATTATTAATATTAAACCAGTAGGTAATATTGAACATAAAAATGAGATTGAATCTAATAAAAATTTAAGAGTTCTTTATGAAAAATCTAATGAATTAGAAAAACAAAAAGAGGAAGAAAATGAAAAGGGAACAAATATTAACTAAAGCTCAAAAATATTTAATTAAGTATAGTAATTCTAGTTCCAAGTATTATGAAGAATTAAAGAAAACTTATAATGAATATAAAGAATTAGATAATAGTGATCCGGTTATTAATAAACTATACTCTAAACAAATAAATAAACTATGTATGTATGTTGAAGAAAGTGAAAATTTTGTTTCATTTTTGATAACACTTATAATAGTAATTATTGTTATTATTACGCTTGTTAGTTATACAACTGTAAAAATATTAAGTGGACAAGAAAAAGTAAAGGTAGTTATGGAAAAAGCTAATAGTGAAGTTAGTTTAAATGTTAGAAATTATAATAAAGATTTTACTTTAAGTTATTCTGATGGGAATTATAAAGAACTAAATCCTATATATTTAGAATTAAATCCTCATAGTAAAGATAATTTTAATGTTGTATATAATATTTATTTGACAGTTAATAGCTTTAGTGGAAATATTAATAATTTAAAATATGTTATTACAATTGATGATAATGATTATATTTATAATCTTAAGGATGCAAGTATTGTTTTAGATAAATATTTAATTTATACTAATAATATGAAGATGAATGATTATAAGAGAATACAATTAAGAATTTTTGATATTGATTCTTCTGATGATTTAAGTGTATTTGATTATAAAATTGATTACGATGCTTATTTAGAATAGGTGATCTTATGAAAAAAAAGAATAAAAAGGAATTTAATTTTGAGGTAGCTGGCATTAATGTTTTCTTATGTTTACTAGTTGTATGTTTATTAATCATTCTTATATATTATTTTTTAGTATATAGAAATGATTCAAATGAAAAATTATGGGATGTACATTTCTCTAGAGTAATAAATAAAGAATGTAGTTATGAAGCTGTTTGTACTACTCCAACAATATATACTGATTCTACTAGTACTGGTGATTATACTGTTGAGTTTAGTCAAGCTAATCAAAAAGCAATTTATGAAATTGAAGTAACTAATAATGGACTTGTAGATGCTGAAATTACTGATATAGTTTTAGGTAATCCTCATTGTAAAGGTAATTCTAGTAATCCTGAAAAAGCTTATAATGATTCATTATTAGTTTGTGAAAAAGTTAAATATTCTTTATTAGATGAAGATTCTAATAAAGTTGTACCTGGTAATATATTAAAAGTTGGTGAAAGAAAAACTTATCAATTAATTTTAACTTATGATGATAATAATTATTTTATATCTGAAGATGAAAGGTTAAGTGATACTGTTACAGTAAGAAATTTAAACTTAACGATTAATTATAATCAGGTGAGATAAATGAAAAAAATTAATAAAAACACATATATATTTTTAAAATTTTTATTTACCTTTATATTTTTATTCGTAGTAATAATGTGGTTTATAAGTAATACTTTAAAACATGATGTTATTACTTATGGTAATGTTATAATTAATACTGGTCAATTTCCACAATTAAAAGTTTTAGATGAAACTGATGCTTTAAATGGTGAATCTACGATTGTTTCTTTAACAAATAATACTAATTCATTAGTTAATTATAAGTTGTATTTCACGTTAGATAAAAAGAGTACAATTGATAGAAAGTTTGTAAGAGTAAACTTTAATGGTAAAACTTATGATTTATCTAAAATGAATTATTTAGAAGTTAATAATAAATATTATTTTTATCTTACTGATGGAGAAGTTGATGCTAATTCAATGCTACCTTTTGATACTTATATTTGGATAGATAAAAGCTTTGATGGAAATATAGACGATTCTAAAATATTTATAGATTTTGATACCTTATCTTAGTAAGGTATTTTTTTATTGCAGACTTTTAAAAATATAGTATAATTATCTTAGAAAATATATAATCTGGGGGGATATATAAAATGTATGAAGAAAGAAAAAAAAGAATAAATTGGGCTAAGATATTTTTAGTAGTTATTATTATATTTTTATTATTACTCCTAGCTGTTAAAATTATTACTTTAATTAGATTTAATAATAATCCTACTAAATATTATTCAAAAGAATTAGATTCTTTACAAAGTAATGCTAAGGCATACTTTAATAAAGATAATATTCCAAAAGAAATTGGCGAAAGTGATGTTATATATTTAAATCAATTTGAAGAAAAAGGAATTGTTCATGAACTTATACCTATGAATAATGATAAGTGTAGTTTTGATGAATCTTATATAAGAGCTACAAGATTAGAAACAGAATATCAAGTTAAAAGTTATATCAAATGTGATAAATTTGAAGATAGTAAAATTGATTATGTAAGTTTAGATGAAAGTAAAGAACCTACTAGTGCTACTACTACCACAACTAGAGAAACTAGTATTCCAAAAGAAGAAACAACAACAATTACTAAAGCGACTGAAGAAACAACAAAAAGAGTAGAAACAACTAAAAAACAAGTAACTACAAAAAAGGTTACTACTACAAAGAAACAAACTACAACAAGTAATAAAATAACAATTGGATTTAATGTTAATGGTGGTGAACAAATTAGTTCAGTTACAGTTAATAAAGGAAGTAAAATTAAATTACCAACTCCAGTAAGATATGGATATACATTTGTAGGTTGGTATAAAAATAATATTCATTATACTAGTGATACAACATTTAATGAAAACATTATATTAGTTGCTAAGTGGACAAAGAATTAGTTGATACTAATTCTTTTTTAGTGCATAAAAAAAGATGTTACTTTTTCTTTGTAACATCTCCGATAATATATGGATCATCTTCAGTACCAGTTCCAGAAGTATAATTTACTTTTCCGTCAATTGAAATTTTTAATAAAGTTACTTCTTCATTATCAGCATTACTTGCACTTATATATCCATAATTTAATGTATATACTAAATTTGATTGTTTAGTTGATGGTGTCATTGTATATGTTTTTCTAAGTTCTGCTAACCAGTTATAGTTTTCGCATGATGATGATTCTAATGAAATACATTCTTCATCAATAGATGCTCTTAAAACTTCATATACATTAATTAAGCTTAATGGTTCACCTTCAATACTTTCTAAGCATTCAGTTGAATTATCTTTTGTTATATCATTTTCTGATCTTGCACCATAACAAACTTTTTGAGTTGCCATATATGCTTTTGGTTCATCTTTTATTTCTGTTTTATAATGATTTGCTAAACATTTTTTTAAACTAGAATCTTTTCCTTCACCTTGATAATATTTATTAATTCCTTCAGTATCTACATCTGAATTGTAGTGATCATCATATGCGCATTCTAATTCTGTTTTTAATTCCATTAAATTAATATTATTATTTTCATCTATGTTGATAATTCTCCATAATTCATTATTAAAACTTACATAGTTATTTATATCGTCGCCTCTGAATACATATTCATTACCAATTTCGTATAAACCTTTACCATTTTCTACTAGGTTATCTTCAATTATTTTATCTGTTAATCTTTTTGTAGAATAATCATCTCCACAATCTAATTCAACAGTATATAAGTAATAACCATTATTATTAGTAACAGTAACTCCCCCGTCACATTTTGCTTCTTTGTTATTGAATGCTTTTGTGTAATCATCGATTGCTTTATCATCAATCATTTGTTTTAATGTGTATTCATTAGTTTTCTTATCATCTGTTGGTAGTTCATCTTCATGTTCTTCGAAATATTCTTTTGCAGCTTTTTCCATTTTCTTTTGATATGATTCGTAACTTGATGAGCTGCCTTGACATGCTGAAATTATAAATATAATAATGAATATGATTACAAAACCAGCAGAAATATAGATTATCATTTTTTTTAGTTTCTCATCCACTTTGAGTTCCTTCTTTCCTGTAAAAATTATATCATGATGTAAATATTTTTCCAATAAAGATTGTATATTCAATTGAATATATTTTTATACCATGTTAAACTTAAATAGAATAAGGGAGTTGGTTAGTTTAAGATGTTTGTGTAAAATTGAACATTTTTTAATTTACTCTTAATTTTTTATTTATTATAATATACAAACGGGAAGTGATATTTTATGATTTCATGGGCTACATTATGGAGCGCAATTACCAAAATTATCGATTGTGGTATTATTTGGTATATTTTATATACATTATTAAAATCAATTAAGAATAACGTTAAGATGGTACTTATTTTTAAAGGTATTTTTATACTTTTAGTTATTAAAGTATTAAGTAATGTTTTGAATTTAAATACAGTTGGTGTTTTACTTGAGTATGTTATTTCTTGGGGACCAATTGCTATTATAATTATTTTTCAACCAGAAATAAGAAATATTCTTGAACAAGTTGGAAGAACTCAATTACTTGGAAAACATAAAGTTTTAACTGTAGATGAAAGAGAAAAAGTTGTATTTGAGCTTATGACTGCAGTTGAACACTTAAAAGATGAAAAGATTGGAGCTTTAATAGTTATTGAAAGAAATATGTCTTTACAAGAATATATAGCACCAACTACTAAGCTTTATGCTGATATTACTAGTCAATTACTTGAAGCAATATTTTTACCACCAAACCCATTACATGATGGTGGTGTAATTATTCAAGGTAATAAGGTTACATGCGCTGGTGCTGTATTTAAAACAAGTATGAATCCTAATGTTAATAAAAAGTTAGGAACTCGTCATAGAGCGGCTCTAGGAGTAGCTGAAGAAACTGATGCAATTGCATTAGTAGTCAGTGAAGAAACTGGTAGAATCTCAATAGCTTGTGATAATTATTTACATTATAATTTAACACTTGAAGAATTTAGAACAATGTTATTAGATGAATTAAAACCAAAGAATACAATGTTCTTTGATGCAGAAGGAGTAGGAGGTGCTGATGATGAAAATCTTTAAGATAATTTTTACACCTTTTATTGCTTTGTTTAAAGGATTATATTTCGTTTTAGATAAAGTTATAATTACTCCATTAAGTAAAATTATTTATAATTTAAGAGATGTATTTAAAAATAATAGTGGAAAAATAGAAAAAATACTTAATATGCCAAATGTGTTATTCTTTTTCTCACTTATTTGTGCGTTTGGGTTAGTTTTATTAGTTGATAGTCAAGTTATTACTTTTAATAATAGTGAGGCTGAAATATTAACTGATCAACCTGTTGAAGTAATTTATAATGAAGAATCATATGTTGTAGAGGGTGTGCCTGAAAAAGTTGATATAACATTAATTGGTAGTAAATCTGCTTTATATTTGGCTAATCATGCTAGTAATAATAAAGTTTCTTTAGATTTATCTGGATATGGTGTTGGTACATATAAAGTTAAATTAAAATATAATAGTGCCTCTTCTGCTATTTCATATAAGTTAGATCCAAGTACTGTTACTGTTAAGATTAGTTCTAAGTTAAGTGAAGAAAGATCTTTAGGATATGACTTATTAAATGAACAATCATTAGATAAGAGATTAAGTATTTCAAAAGTTGAATTAAATACTTCTTCAGTAGTTGTTAAGTCTTCTAGAGAAATCCTTGATAAGGTATCCGTTGTTAAAGCTTTAGTTGATATTAAAGATTTAGGAGTTACTACTTCTGGTGAATATCAAATTGAAGGCGTTAAATTAGTTGCTTATGATGCTAACGGAGATAAAATTAATAATGTTGAAGTTGTTCCTTCTAGTGTAGTTGCAACTGTTACATTAGATAGTTATTCTGCTACTAAACCGGTTAAGATAGTAACAACTGGTACTATGAAGTCAGGATATGCAATTGAATCTCTTACATCAAGTGTAACAAGTGTTACAGTATATGGTGGTCAAAGTGTTGTTGATTCTCTTGACTATATTGAAGCACAAGTTAATGTTAATGATTTAGATAAAGATGTTTCAAATAAATCTTATGATTTAATTGTTCCTAATGGAATTAGATTTATGTCTAATACTACTACTCAAGTAAGTATTAAAGTTGGAACTGAAGATCAAATTACTTTAAGTAAGGTACCAGTTAAGATTGAAAACTTAGGTAGTGATTATACTGCTCTTGCTGTTAATGAAGAGAGTCAAGCAATTGATGTTTTAGTTAAAGGAACAACTAATGTTATTAAATCAATTACTGCTGAAGATATAAGAGTATTTGCTGACCTTTCTGGTTTAACTCCTGGTGTTCATAAAGTTACTGTTCAAGTAAGTTCTTCTGATACACGTGTTACGGTTAAAGCAGTTACAACTGAAGTTGAAATTAAATTAAATAAAAAGTAGTTAGAGATAACTACTTTTTTTTGGGTGTTTATGCTATATTTAATGTAGAGTGATGTAATATGAGAAAAAATAATAATGGATTTACTTTAGTAGAAGTATTAGCAGTTGTTGTAGTTTTAGGAATTATAATGATTGTAGCTTTACCAACTTATAGTAATATTTATAATTCTATAAAGTTAACAACTTATTTAAATAATGTAAAAACTGTTAAAAGTGCTGCATTAGATTATGGAAATAATACTTATATCAAGGATTCAATTAAGCAATTACATGATTCCTCTAAAAATGATTGGTGTTCAACTATTTCTATTCAAAATTTAATTAAAGCTGGATACATAAAGAGTGATGATGATTATAATGATCAAATTACTGATGTTTTTACTGGTGGTGCACTAGGATTTAATTTAGTAAGTAATTTTGATGATTCTTATTCTCCAAATTCTGTTGCTTTATGTTTTTGCAGTAATCAATTGGATATTGATGCATTTGTTATTAATGATTTAGCAAAAGATAATGTTTATCATGAAGGTGAATATGTTAGAAATCTTGTATATAACAATGATGCTACTGGTGAAAAAGTTAATAAATATGAATTTAGAGAATTAAAGGTAAGTTTTATATATAATGATTTGGCTAAAAAAGTAGTAAAAGCTAAAAATAATGGTAGTAATTCTATAACTGTTGAAGGTGTAGAAATGAATATTAGTAATTATTTTGATGGTATATCTTTATCAGCGATGAATGATGATTTTGTAAAAGCTCTTAATAATGCAATATTTGATTATTTAACTTACGATAGTACATGCCCTTTTAGCAATTAGAATTTTATGATTTGTTTTGTTAATTGTGTTATTATATAGGCAGGTGTTTTTATGAATAAAATTTTAATGATGATTATTGACGGTATAGGTATTAACAATAAAGAAGAAGGTAATTTTTTAAAAAAGGCTGAACTTAATAACTTATCTGATCTTTATAATGAATATCCTCATTCTGTTTTAACAACTACAGGAGATGTTATCGGACTTCCAGATGGTGTACCTGCTAATGAAGAAATTGCACATGTTGCTTTTGGTGCAGGAAAGAAAGTTAAACAAGACGTTACTATATTAAATGAAACTTTAGGTAGTACTTTAATTGAAAAGAATGATTTACTTATTTCAATTATTAAAAAATTAAATAAAAGTGGTGGAACTTTACATTTAGCTGGACTTGTAAGTGATGGTAGAGTTTCATCAGATATTAGATATATTGAAAACTTTATATCTCATTTAAATAATATGGGACTTGAAAGACTTTATTTTCATGCTATTACAGATGGTGTAGATAGTAAGACTGATTGTAAGGTATTTTTAGATAGATTAGTAGATACTTTTAATGAAAATTCCTTAGGAAAGTTAGTTACTATTTGTGGTAGAAACTATGCTATGGATAAAGATAATAATTGGAATAAAACTAAAATATATACTGATTTATTATTTAATGGTGAAGGTGCTAGAATTAGAAAATATGATAATGCACTTGAAACCTGTAGAAAAAAGGATGTTCCTGATAATTTAATTCCACCAATAAAATTAATTGATGATCCTACTATTAAAAATGGAGATATATTATTGTGGTTAAATTTTCAAGTTGAAACTTCAAGACAATTATTAAAAGCTATTTGTGATGATGAATTTACTATTTATCCCGTAAATAAACCTGAAAATTTTGATGTTTTCACACTTTTAGAAATTGATAATATGAATATTGATTATTTAATTGAAGATGATGATGAATTTTATTCAATTGGAACATACTTTAATGATTTAAGATTAACTCAAGCAAGAATTGCTACAAAAGAAAGATATCCAATGGTTACTTATTTCTTTGATGGATATAAAAATGATAAGTTAGATTTATGTGATACTTTTTTGATTCCTTCTTTACAAGAAGATTATCTATTTAGAGAAACTTTAGATAGTATTACAAAACAAACTATTAAGTGTATAGAAAAAGATTATAATTTCATTTTAGTTAATATTCCATATGCTGATATAATTGCAAGATATGGTAATGAAGAACAATTACTTGAGACTTTAAGAAATATTGATGATTGTGTTGGAAAAATTTTTGAATCAGTTGAAGATAATTTTTATAAAATGATTGTTACTTCTTCATTTGGTAATGTAGAAGAAATGGTTGATAGTGTAGGTGTTGATAATAAAGGAACAACTACCAATCCAGTACCTTTTATAGTTACTGATTCTAGATTAAGTTTAAGAAGTAAAGGAGATTTAACTATGGTTGCTCCTACTATACTTAGATATATGGATATTGCACTTCCTAAACAAATGTCACAAATGAAGACTTTAATAGAAGAAGAGGGTTAGTTATGGAGTTTGATACTAGTATTTTAAGAGAAGCGGATATTAGAGGAGTTTATCCTACTCAAGTTAGTGGTGAATTTGCTAATAGACTTGGTAAAGTATTTGGTACCTATGTGTTAAAACAAGGTTTTAAATATGTTGTTGTAGGTCATGATAATAGAATTGGTGGACCACATTTAACAAAAGAGTTGATAACTGGACTTTTATCAACAGGTATTAATGTTATTTATATTGGATTAGCAACAACACCAATGCTTAATTATGCTAGTCATAAGTTGGGTATTCAATATGGTATTGAAGTTACAGCATCTCATAATCCAAAGAATGATAATGGTTTTAAACTATTTGGTGAAAATTATTTACATTGTAATCATGCTGTTTTAGATATTATTTATGCAGCTCTTTCTAATGAGAAGTATAGAATTATGAAAGGTGATGGGAATTTAGAACATATAGATGTTTTACATAGTTATGCTAAATATGTTGCTAATAAGTTTAAAGATATTAAACCTTTAAGAGTAGTAGTTGATTGTGGAAATGGAACAGGTTCTACTACTATTAGACAAATATATAATAGAATTCCTGGAGAAGTTATTTATATTAATTCAGATAATGATCCTAGATTTCCTAATCATCATCCAGATCCTAACGTTAAGAAGAATTTAACTCAATTAAGTGAAGCTGTAATTGCAAATAAAGCTGATTTAGGACTTGCTTATGATGGCGATGCTGATAGAGTAGGTTTTGTAGATGAAAAAGGTGAAGTTGTTGAAAGTGATGTTATGATGGCACTTATGGCTAGAGAAATCTTAAAAAAATCATCTAAACCTATTTTAGTTGATGTTAAGTGCTCTAGAGTATTACTAGATGAAATAAAGAATCTTGGTGGTGAATATATACTTGAAACACCTTCAAGTGCTCGTCAAGAAGATTTATTATTCTATGATAAGTTAGATTTTGGTGGAGGATACTCAAATCATATCTTTTTTGGCGATAGTCATCCCGGATATGATGATGGTATATATGCTGGTTTAAGATTCCAAGAAATGCTTGGTAATTCAAAAAAGAAATTAAGTAAATTAGTTAAAACTTTACCTGAATACTATAATACTGAAGAAATAAAAATTTCTACAACTGATGCTAAAAAATGGAAAATAGTTGAAGAAGTTAAGAAGTATTGCGATACTAGAAAATATGATTATTCAACTGTTGATGGTGTAAGAGTAGAAAAAGAAAAAGGTTGGGCATTAGTTAGAGCAAGTAATACTGGTCCTAATTTAACTTTAAGATTTGAAGCAACTTCTAAAAAAGGATTAACAATGATTCAAAATGAATTTATGGAAGTCCTTAATGTTGTTATTAATAAGAAATAAAATGTAACTTTTATAAAGTTACGTTTTTTATTTATATGAGTTTTTTGTACTTTTAAGTTATGTTATAATTTGTAATAGGTGAATAGATATGATGATGGTTTTATTTTGTATTTTTGTAGCTTTATTTCAAATATATTTATTAATCAGAGCAATAAAGAAACCAAATTTGGATAATTTTATTATGTTATTTGTTGTTTCTATTTGTTCTATTATGAGTGTTATATTACCTTATGGAATTGAAATTTTTGATATATATCCTTTAGGGTTTAATTTTATTATGATTTATTTAGTTGATATTGTTTCTATTCCTTTATCATTTTTAGTTTTAATTATTGGAGTAATAGCAATGATTATTAATAAATCTAATGATAAGATTAAAAATGAAAAGTCAATTAATTTAAGTAAAGCTTTAATAGTTTTTCTTGTAATATTAGAGTTATTATTACCTTCTGTTTTAATTTTATCAGAAATAAAGCATTATGATAATTTAGAAAATAGAGAAAAAAATGATATTTCTAGTGAGGTTATTAAGAGTTTAAATGATCAATTTGGTAATGGAAATTTTAAAGTTGATAATATTAGAAAATCTACAACAGATATATTTGGAAATGGAGTAACTGGATATATTTTTACAATATCTTCTGATTATATGAATGATACATTTGATGTTTTATATAATACTGACGATAATAAAATTGAATCAAACACATTTTTAGAAAAGTATTACTCTGAAAAAAATAATATTAGTAATTTAAATGAATATTTAATTGATTATAAATCAGATCTTGTATCTAAAGTTATAAATGAAAAATATAATGTTAAAATTAGTTTCCATTATAATCATGTATCTAGTTTAGTTAATAATTATGGGAAAGTACCATCAATTGATGAATTACTTCCTTATGTTGTATTAAATAAAGCAGAAATTAATTTCTTAGATGAGTTTAATGATAAAGATGTATTTCTTGATTATTTAGTTGATTTTACTAATTTTTATATTATTAATATTGAAAACACTTATGTAAATCTTGATCAAATAAGTAATGAATATTTTAGATTTGATTATGATTATACTAAGTTAGGTATTAGAAGTGTAACTAATAATAAATCTTCATATCCTGGTTATGTTATTAAAGAAGATAATAATATTAGAATTAATTTTTATACGATAACAAAAACTTATAGCTTAGATGAAATAAATAAAAAAACGACTGAATAGTCGTTTTTATTCTTTTATAGCAGCGTTAAGTGCTATTTCAATCATACCTGTAAGAGAAGTTTCTCTTTCTTCTGATGTTACTTCAATATCTGGAGTATATTTTGAATCTACAATTGTAAACATTACTGTAGCTTTCTTTCCACAAAGTCTTGCAACATGTAGAATTCCAAATCCTTCCATTTCAGAACCCATTAGTTTATCTTTAATAGGACAAGCATTATATACATGATCTAAGTTCGCATATGGATCAAATACATCAATTGTATATGTAGGTCCTTCTTTAATAATTTTATTTAATTCTTTTGCTGATTCTTTTATTTTTTCATTTAAGCTTGCATCGGTTCTTAAGAATTTTTCGGAGTAGTTTCCCCATTCATATGCGATATTTGATTCTGAATAACAACCATTAGATAAAATGATATCTCCAATCATTACATCTGGATTTCCTGCACCGGCAGAACCTATTCTAATTATTTCTTCAACATCATAGAATGTAAATAATTCATATGTATATAGTGCAGCTGAAGGAATTCCCATTCCTGATGCAATTACTGTTATTCTTTTTCCTTTATATGTTCCTGTATAACCAAACATGTTTCTTACTGTATTTATTAATTTAGCATCTTCTAGAAAGTTATCTGCGATGTATTTTGCTCTTAGTGGATCTCCAGGTAAAAGCACTGTTTTTGCTATATTTTCTTT
>AUXO010019056.1_pt1 | contig 14286 bp, 14 predicted proteins | sample 768731 | NCBI WGS metagenome assembly AUXO01 (sample SAMN02715735, study PRJNA202380) | gut metagenome | biome: sheep rumen | host: Ovis aries | place: New Zealand: Palmerston North | reverse complement strand
CTTATCGACAAGTTGATCTTCAAAATTATCTATAAATGTATGGCTTCCAAGTGTAAGATCATAGTTATCAGACTTTCCTCCTGGAAATGCTTTTCCGTCTACATATCCATCAAATGCAATATTCAATATATCTCCCATCTTTGACTTTCTATCCACAGTCACAAGTCTTGCATTCTTTTCTCTTTCGCTGTCTATTCTCTTTTCTACATCTTCTTCACTTACAACTATATCAACTTTATCAATGCTAAGCCCTTTATACTTGCCAAGTTTTATTGGTGGTGCTATAGCTGTCTCTGCTTCATATATAAAAGGTTTATCAAAGCCAAATTGCACAATATTTATCTTTGGTTCAGACAAAATTCTTTCGCCAGTCTCTTTTACTTCTTTATAATAAGTATCATTGATACACACATTTATGGCATCTTCAAGAAATACATTTCTTCCGTAAACTTTATACGCCATCTCTTTTGTAACTTTTCCTTTTCTAAATCCTGGTGCAGAAAGTTTTCCTTTTTCTTTCTGATACACTTTGTCTTCCGCTTTCAGGAAATCGTCTGTGCCTATCTCGATAATAAATTTTGCTTTGTTAATTCCTATTTTTTCTACCTTACAACTCATTGCCATCACCTTTTCTAATTATATTTTTTTGCTTTATATTTTAATAGCAAAACAAACCACCGTCCCCAAATAGATATTTTAGAACGGTATTGATGCTAAATTATACCATAAAATAAGTAGTTTTCGCAAATATATACCTTTATTTTCTTAAAAATCCATATAAATAAGGGTGATGATTTCGCCCTTATCCTGCATAACCCTCTTCAAAAAGCTCTTCATAGTACTCTCTTTTATTTTTCATGGCTATTTTATCAGCTTCAGTAAGCTCATCTTTATTGGCATACCATGTCTTATACTCTACTCGACTTTCATAGCCATCAGAATCTGTCTCAATCCAATTCAAATCATAAGTATCCATCAATTTCTTATTATCAGCTAATCTAAAGTGAATATCAAAAACATAAGTGTTCTTTGCCACTTCATCACCATCAACTGGTACTGTGAAAGTTGCCACCGCCGACATATCATCAGCGCCTTCTTTTACATCAAGATACTTTATAAATCCTGTGGCATCTTGTACTCCCGTTATAGCATCCGCTTCCATATCGAAAGATCGAAGTGTAAGTTCTTCCGCCAAAACTTCTGTCATATACATTTCTTTTATTTTAAGTAAATCTTCTTCCGACTCATTTTTATCATAAGCAGCAAGATATGTTTTATAGAAGTTTTCTGTAAGAGTGACTACATCAAGATTATAATTTACTTGACTAGAGTTACTTCCATCTTGAGCACAGGCAGATAAAAATAATGTAAGTATAATAATTATGATAAATAAAATTTGGTTTTTAAGTATCTTCATCTTTATAATCCTCCTTAAAAAAATAGAACGATTATTATCGTTCTATATTATATCATAAATCTCACTATATATTAATGCCTACTTTTCTTTACTTTTGTCCTTTTTCTTGGCATTTGCAAGTGGTACGCAGGCTTCAGCTATATCACTTGGTTTAGCGTTTAATATTTTCACATAATTAGAAGGATCTATAACTTTACTTGAGACTTGTGGTCCCATGTCTACATACTCTGATACTTCTGTACTTGTGAATCCGTTTATTGTAAATCCTGGTCCTACAGCATTATATACTTTTGCTGGAAGTATATTAGTTCCTGGTGCATCACATGAATAAGTTAGATCGCTTGATATATCATCACCTATTATATTATTTAAATCGCCGTAGCCATAAATCCTATTCACAAGACTTCCGTCCCAAGTATTAACTTTTAACCCTATGCCTGGACCATTATATGCGTCCTCTTCGAAATTATACTCTATGACAAATTTTTCCGTTTCAGAATTTCCTTTTGCATAGATTGAATTGGCCATAGCCACAAATGCGAAAAGTATGAGCCCCAGTGTCTTCATTATATCTTTCATATCCTACCTCTCTCTCGTCTTATATATGACTTATAATTTTATTGACTTAACTTATAAGTCCATTGTATATTGAAAACTACTATTTGTTAAGTGGTAGGTTATAGGTAATTTGTGGCAAAGGTGTGGTATATTGCAACTTTTTCGCGCGAATAATATGCTATTTTATCCCCACCTCATCCGATATAGGAAGCGAAAATGCTACTCCATTTCCATTAGTGCCAAGCCCTACTTTATCGTATATAGCTTTCATGACTTTATCTTTTATATCTTTATGTACAGCAAGCATAACCAAATCCTTTTCAGGACTTATTGTTATCTTAAATGTCTCTTCGGCATTTTTATTGGCTGTGCCTCTTGCATGGATTATCGTGCCACCAGTTGCACCCATCTCTCTTGCTGCATCCATCACTTCTCCCGAAAAGCCTGCATTTACAATACAAAATATCATTTCAAACTTATTATCTGCCATATCAACCTCTACCTTATAAAGCTACTTTTATTGTTGCTCAAAAAATTAAAAAATGTAACACCCATGACACTTGATAAAGGGCATGTCCAGCACACACCTTTACCATCACGAAGTGTAGTAAACTTTTCCTTTAGACTCGTCATTATACTTTTTACTTTGTCTTCAGTAATGATACTAAATATCACTGCCTTAGATCCAATTTCATCAGTAAATACTGTCGCCTTTGTCGTGCCATTGCCTATAGCAACTAGTTGCATATTGGCGCCAAAACTTTCAATGAGATCAACATAAAAATCTGCCTTGCTTTTTCTCACAATTGTCACAAGCATCATTAGCTTTTTTGTTGATGTTAATTTTGTGTTATCCTTACTCATTCTTATCCTTCATTTTTTTACAACGCATATCATAACTATGCCTTTTTTTATTTTAATCTTTGCAAATGAATCTTTAAATTCATTACTTACGCCAAGAGGAAATCCATTTTTTAGTGTGATGTTTTTTACATCATACTTGGTACCTCTTATGTATTCAATTCTTGACCCGTCGCTCATAGAGAAGATAGAAATATATCTATCTTTAACTCGTTTTATTTTTACAAGCTTGTCTTTTGCCACTATGATTATGGCATCTTGTGAAAGTATCTGCCCTCTTGCACCATTTTCTGCTATATATTTTAAAAGGCTAAGATTGGCAATCTCGTGGTCAATCCTTTTTCCAAGTGCACATATTATATCAATATCCTTATATCCATTTCTCACTGCATACTTGATTGCCAGTCCCGTATCAGTATCATCTTTAACTTTCGGTACTGCTATGACAAAAGCTTTCCCTTTTGGTTCCGCCATTGAATCAAAATCACCAACCACAATGTCAACTTTTAATCCAAGCTTTTTGGCGTATATGTAGCCTTTGTCACAAGCAATGACTAAATCATAATGATTTTCTATCTTAACTTTTGAAAACTGTCCGCCAGATACAATTAAACATCTCATCACTTTTCCCATTTTTTCTTATAATGATTTATTGTTACTTTTATCTGCTTAACTGATATTAGGATAATAGAAAATACACATTCTATAAAAATATAGCTTCCATTGTATATGACTGTATAAAGTATTGGATTCCAACTTTCAGGTGCATACTCTCTAAAAAACACATAACCAGATATTGAGCTTGATATAAATCTAATTATGCAGGCTACTACAAAACCAATGATAAGCCCTTCATCCATATTTCTAAAAAAGCCTACTATTCCAAAAGAACTAAATGCAATTATATAGTCAAGAAGTAATTGTGCTGGATGTACAATATATGGATCTACTATAAGTTGAAGTAGTGCATAAGCAAAGCTCGCCATAAACCCAAGCCTTACGCCAAAAAAATATGATGGAAGTGATATTACAAGCATTGAAAAAAGTGTGATACTTCCGCCAAAAGGAAGATGTAAAATCTTCACAAAACTTAAAGCATAAGCAAGTGCTACAAATAAAGCAGATACGGCAAATTTTTTAATATAAGAATTCATTATAAAGTACTATACTTCAAAATATATTACTTGATCGTCATCAGCTCTCAAAATTCTATTCATAGATATTCTATCACGAAGTCTTTTTGCAAAGATTGCTCTAAATCCAAGTAGTTGTATAGATATAAGCGGTATCATAGCGACTAGTGCCACAACTCCAAAAGCAAGGCTAATCACCTCACTTTCACTTGCAACACTTGCACATGCCCCAATCATAAAAGGCAATATGAATGTCGATGTAAGCGGGCCACTTGCTACACCACCAGAATCAAAAGCTATTGCTGTATAGATAGGTGGTACAAAAAGTGAAAGTGCGAGTGATATAAAATATCCTGGTATAAGATAATACAATATAGAAAAACCATAGAGAATCCTAAAGATAGCAAGTGCTATGGCAAGTCCAACCCCAAGAGAAAGTGCTATAAGCATAGATCTCTTTGTCACAGTCCCACCTGTCACATCTTCTACTTGGGCTGTAAGCACATGTATGGCTGGCTCTGCAAGGACTACTGTCATACCAATTATAAAACATATCACAATCGAAAGCCTTGGATGCGCCATAACTATCTGTCCACCCATTGCATAGCCTATAGGAAGAAACCCAATAGATGCAGATGAAAGAAAGACGACAAGTCCTATAAAAGTAGTCATTATACCTATAACTATTTGTATCATCTTTCTGATTGGAAGTTTTATAATAAAAAAGTTAAGTATCAAAAAGAAAATAAATATAGATAAAAGTGCCCTGGCTACTCCCAAAGCATGCTCAATAATGACATTTAGTATCCCTTCGCTCAACACTCTGTCTATACTATAATCTGGTAATTTATAAATTATATCTCCTTTTGTAAGCATAAGGAAAAGTAATACCACTATGATTGGTCCTATAGAGCAAAGTGCTACAAAGCCAAATGAATTCTCATTACTATTCTTTCCACCAATTGTAGCAGCTATACCTACACCAAATGCCATCACAAAGGGCACTGTTATAGGACCTGTAGTTACTCCACCTGAATCAAACGCAAGTGACATAAGGTAATTTTTCCCAGTCTCGCAAAGTAGTGCAGCGAATGCAAATATCAGCATATAAAATAGCAAAAGTAACATTGATAACTTTTTATTAAAGATTACTTTTAAAAGTGATATAAGTAAAAATACTCCAACTCCAATCCCTACACTAAATATAAGAGCTGTACTATTAATTGCATCCCTAACTTGATCTGCAAGTACAGTAAGGTCTGGCTCTGCAATAGTCACAAGAAATCCCATAAAAAGTGCAACCAAAAGTATAAGTGATATCTTTTTTGTCTTTATAAGACCTGATCCAGCATAATCGCCCATAGGTGTCATAGAAAACTCTGCGCCTATATTAAAAAGAGTCATCCCTATGATAAGTGCAATTGAAGAAAAGAGATACACCACCTTTTCTTTATAGCTCAAAGTAAAAATAGGTGTAAGTGATAATAGGTACACTATTACAACTATTGGTAATATAGACGTTAGCGATTCTTTAAATTTTGACCATACAAATTTCATATTGTCTAAAACATAAACTTATCTTCAAAAAACTTTTTAAGCCCTTCTATTGGAATGCGGACTTGCTCCATGCTGTCCCTTTCTCTTACAGTCACTTGCTTATCATTTTCACTATCAAAATCATAAGTTATACAATATGGCGTTCCTATCTCATCTTCTCTACGATAGCGCTTACCTATAGTCCCTTTTTCATCAAAATCACACATATAGTATTTTGTAAGCTCTTCATAGATTTTCATAGCAGGCTCAGATAATTTCTTTGAAAGTGGAAGCACAGCTATCTTTATAGGAGCTATGACAGGATTAAAGTGCATAACTACTCTTGTGTCATTGTCTCCAACTTGCTCCTCATCATATGCAGCACAAAGAAATGCAAGCGTCACCCTATCAGCGCCAAGTGATGGTTCGATAACATAAGGTGTGTATTTTTCATTTGTCTCATCATCAAAATACTGAAGGTCTTCGCCTGAAACTTTCATATGTTGTGTGAGATCATAATCAGTCCTATCTGCAATTCCCCAAAGTTCACCCCATCCAAATGGAAATAAGAATTCTATGTCAGTAGTTGCTTTACTATAGAAAGAAAGCTCTTCTTTATCATGATCGCGAAGTCTTAAATATTCATCCTTAAGACCAAGATTGTGTAAGAAATCTATACAGTATTTTCTCCAATACTCAAACCACTCAAGATCTGTACCAGGTTTACAGAAAAACTCAAGTTCCATCTGTTCAAACTCTCTTATACGGAAGATGAAGTTACCTGGTGTGATTTCATTTCTAAAAGACTTACCAACTTGAGCTATACCAAAAGGAATCTTTCTACGACTTGTCCTTTGTACATTTTTAAAATTGACAAAGATTCCTTGTGCTGTCTCTGGTCTAAGATAGACTACATTTTTAGCATCTTCTGTGACGCCCTGAAATGTCTTAAACATCAAATTAAACTCTCTTATGCCAGTAAAATTGTGCTTGCCACAACTTGGGCATGGAACATTTTTCTCTTTAATCCAACTTTCCATCTCTTCATGAGACCAACCATCTATAGAGCTATTGAGTTCTATACCATTTTCTTTTGCAAAGTCTTCTATAATTTTATCAGCACGAAAACGTTGCTTACACTCTTTGCAATCCATAAGTGGATCTGAAAAAGAGCCAAGATGTCCTGAAGCAACCCAGACTTGTGGATTCATAAGGATTGCAGAATCAAGTCCCACATTATACTTTGACTCTTGAACGAATTTTTTTCTCCAAGCGTCCTTTACATTATTTTTTAGTTCTACTCCGAGATTTCCATAGTCCCACGAATTAGCAAGACCTCCATATATCTCTGATCCCGGAAATAAAAAACCTCTATTTTTGCATAGAGCTACTATCTTATCCATTGTGTAAAAGTCTTTCATACCCTTATATCCTTTCGTTATATTTTAGATTATTAGTACGACCTTATCTCATCATTATCGCCTGTGTCTTTTATAATATCTATAATTTTTAGCTCATAGCTTCCGCCATTATCAAGATCTACCTTTACTATATCACCTATTTCTTTATTGATAAGTGCTTTACCAAGCGGTGCTTCTATACTTACTTTTTTCTTTATAGAATCCGCCCTTATAGATGTAACCACCTTATATGTTTCTTCTTCCCAAGATACCTCATCGACACCTTCTTCTACAAATTTCACTTTTACAAAATTATCAAGATTTACTCCATTTGTAGAATTTGCTTCTATTATGGTAGCTTCTCGAAGCACTTTCTCAAGATATGCAATGCGTGAATTATTTTCACGATTCATCTTCCTTGCAGCATAGTATTCAAAATTTTCTGAAAGATCACCCTGAGCCCTTGCTGATTTTACATCTTCAAGAATTTTAGGTCTAAGGACTGATTTTCTTTCATTGATTTCTGCTTTTATCTTTTCTACATCTTCTTTTGTAAGCTTTTCACTTGCCATACTAATTACCTGCAAAGCCTCCTGTAGTTTTTGCTGCTTCTTGGGCTTTCATATACTCATCTATAAGTTTTAGTTCTTCAATTTTTACTTTTATTCTGTCATATAAGATATCATTAAAAAGTTTATTGTAGTGTACGCCATCCGCTTCTATGTATTCAAGACCTGCACAATCCATCATATCTATATAATATATATTAGGATAATCATTTGCTATCTTTCTAACCATATTGTCATAATCATATGAAGAAAACTGAAGTCCATTGGTAAAGTTTTGATTATATATCATATACGAATGCACAAATACAGTCTTTGATGTCTTTGTAGCAAGGTCAACCATATTTCTAAACTCATCTTCAAAATAATTCGGATGAGTATTTTTTCTATGGTCATTGACACTTATTGAAAATAAAATATACTTATGTATAGAGTAAAATGCATCTTGAAGTTTCTTTTGATTTTCTTCTATAGTAAAGCCTTCTTGAAAATATGGTATAAGTTGCATGTCTTTGCCATTCTCATCTTCATAGAAATTTTGTGCATAAGAATCTCCAGCCACTATAAGCTCTGTGCCCATAGGACTCTCTGTAAAAAGCCTATCATAACCGCCTGCAATTATTACATTTGAAGCAAAACAAAAACCATGTAATGCAAAAACCATTACAATCACTGATAGTGATATTACTATTTTTTTCATAAATATATTCCTTTGCTATATATTTATAGCCCTCTAAAGTTCTTTATATTATAGCACATTGGTCAGCAAAATGGTAGATACCAATCTTCGCATAAAAAAAAGCAGACAAAAGATTATGTCTGCTATATACTTATGGTTCTTGTATCAATTTGCTTTTATAGATTCATATACTAGCTATTTCTCACGATTTCCCCATTTCCAAGTAAATCAATCTGGCCACCAGCGCTACCACTATCACCTTCTTCCCACCATCTTATAAAATAAGTTTTATTTGCTACTGGATTTTCTATAGAAATATTGATAGTAGTGTTTTTAGGTACGACAAGATAATTGTTGGTATTGTCATAATTATATACAGTTGTTGTACTGCCAGCTTTTGACTCTCCTTTTATTTTTTGAAGAGCTCTCTTTTTACTTGTACTCCAAGTACTTATGTTATTTCCATTTGGAAATTCTTCACTCATAACTCTTATGCAGAAATTATTAGTACTGGTACTAATGGTAGGTGAAAGGCTTATATCAAATGAAAACTTTTTTGCATTATTATTAATAGCAATTAAAGGTAATCCACCATAGAAATGTGGATACGAAGTTACGCCTTGATGGTTCACATATTTTATTTTGCCATTTTTGAATTGGTCCAATGTATTCCAGTATAGTGCTCCGCCACTTACACTAGCTGTATTGGGTTTTACACTCGTTTTCGTTGTTGTGTTTTTAAGCTTAAACTTTGGCGTAAAACGCCAATTACGTCTAGGCCCAATAATACAATCTGAAGCTCCATTATATCTCCACCACATCCATCGTTCAGTTTTTCCTGTTAAATATAAGTTGGTATATTCTCCACCTATTTTATCTGCGGTCGCCACATCAGTCATGTAGTCTCTATATTCTTCGATTTCATTTTCATCATCTGCATGTGCATATATTACATCATGGCACTCTGGATACACATATACATTATAATCTTCATCACGCATGGCATGGGATATCATATATTCGCCGCCCCATATATACTCATCATATCCAGCATAATTGTTCCTCAGTTGATATTTGTTTGCAAAGGCAGCATTCATTGGCAATACATCCAACCAATTATTCTTAGCAACTGTACTTGAGATCGTATCTTCTGCAACAAGCCACGAGTTCTTGGTTCCACATCCATAATTACCAGCTCCATTGCCAATGCCTGTCATATCTACATAATTGGTATCTATTTTCTTTCCAGTTAAAGTTCCTGGCTGAATACCCATAAGAAATCTATCTCCGGTAAAGCCATTACCATAATTTTGATTTTGAGTTGATGTCTGCGATAATGTTAAGCTACAGTTATCATAATCATATTTGTTAACTAATACTTCAGGATTATTGTTTTTAAACACAAAACCTTTCATCTGGTCATAATAAGCTTCACCGAGTAGTGCTAGCTGTGTCATATTTTCAAGTTTCCACGGATTCAAATCATCAACTGACGCTATATTCCACGAGAATGTAGCCCATAAATTATTCAGATACGTTCCACCTTGAAATGTCTGTTTTTTAATAGTATTTGTTTTATTTCTCACGCTTTTAGGTTTGTACTTCGTATCAGCATTTACCGTAAATAGCATAGATACTTTTTCTGTAGTTTCACTATTTGCACTTTTTATGTATTGCGCTATAGCATTTGCAATTTTTGCATCTATTCCTGTATTAAATCCATCCAGCACTTTTTGAAAATCTGACCTCAATGAATCATATTCAGAATAGGAAATGAAAGCCGTGCCGTCATTATCTGATACTACGGCACTAAAAGTTTTACCAGCCAGCACTACTATCATGAACATTAGTATACTTTTTCTTATTATTTTTTTTATCATAATGCAGCCTTTCTAAAACTAATCATATTTATTTAAGCTCCAGTTATAACGCAATTACCAAGTTCGGCAATCTGACCACCTGCAATATCTGAACTATCAGCAAGCCAATACCGCAAAAAGTAAGTGGTTTGCTTTGATGGATTCATAATTGAAATAGACGTTAATTTGTCAAATGGTATTTGTAAATAATGATTAGATTCATCATACGAATAAGTTGTGCTTCCATATTCTCCAGAAATATTTGTCTCAAGATCATCAATCTCAGAAGCAGTCCAACTAGTTAAGTCATTACTATTTGGAAATTCTCCTTTTTTTACTTGTAAGCGCACATAATTATGGGTACCTGTAGATGCATCTGCAGTTATTTTAATGTCAAATCTTAATTTTTCGATAGTTTCTGAACCAAGTGAAACAAGTGGCAAGCCACCATAAAACCGAGGATAATATGTGTTCCCGTCCCAATCAGTAAATTTAAGTTTTGTATTTTTAAATTGGTCCAATGTATTCCAAATTAAAGTACCTCCTGTCACACTCGCAGTATTGGGTTTAACTTTTGTATTCGTTGTGGTGTTTTTTAATTTAAACTTTGGTGTAAAGCGCCATGTACGACGACCAGCTACAATAAAACCATCGCTCCATTGCGTCAAATCGTATGCGCCATCTTTATAATACGGCGCCCAGTATGCCCATTTCTCTGTCCTGTTAGAGATAAAGACATTGGTTTGTTTGCCCCCTATAGTTTTGTCGTCTTTATCAGCACTCGCATCTAACTTATCCATGTAATCTATATATTCTTCTAGTTCTTTTTCTTCTTTGGCATGAGCATAAATTACATCATGGCATTTGTTATATAGATAAATATTCTGATCTTCGTCACGTGTAGAGTGTGTGATATATGTTAAAGCTGAAATAGTATTTTCATCATACGTTGACGTTTGCCGCCATTCGTCAAAACCTTTGCCAGTACCCATCGCACTGGTCAATGGCAGCCCATCTAGCCATTTTTCTTTTACATCAGCTGGTTGAAGCGTGTCAGTAGTCCACCGCCATGCGGTGCTAAGTCGAAATCCACCATTATCTCCTTTTCCGACACCTGTTTTCGTTGTATACCGCGTGTTGATTTCTTTACCTGTAAAAAAACCAGGGGCGATACCCATCATATACCGTTCACCAGCAAGAGAGGTACCGAAATTTAAATTAGCGGTCGATTGAAAACTCATATTCAACCTACAATTGTCATAATTATATTTTGACTCCAGCAGTACATTATCATCATCACTAAAAACCCAACCCACCATTTGATCATAGTAACCACGACCTAACAAAGTAAATAATGTAAAATTATATGGATAATTTCCTGAGATTTTTTGATCAAACCCCATTGGCAAAAACGAATTTATATTTATACTATGGGCAGACCATAAAATATTTTCCATTACTCCGCCCTGAAAAGTCTGCTCATCAATTGTATTGTAACCATCTTCTACGCAAAGCGGGCGATTTTCAGAATCCTTATCATACTCAAATAAAAGACGCCCTTTTCTTTCTTTTAGAGGGATCCCCTTTAAATATTCTGTAATAGCGCCACTTATTTTTTCATCTATACTCGATGCATATCTATTCATGGTATCGCCAAACTCACTCTTCATTTTCTCAAAATCATTTTTTGTCAAAAAAGCGTTACCATCACTATCTCCTATAACACTCGCAAAGCTCTCTATATTCATGAGCACAACTAAAAATAAAGCAAGTAGCTTTTTCGCCATTTTTGTGCTCTTTTTCATAGTTTATTACTTACGACCTTCGTGCTCCCTGGTACCAACCTCCATGCCATTTGAAAAGTTAGGAGGATTTTGGTGGTTTCATAGGGGGGGACGAAACGTTGACAAAATCGTACGATTATTTTATAATATAGTATGATTTTAGGAGGCGCTATGAAGATAACAGCGACAGAACTTAAAAGCAATCTTGGTAAGTATTTACAGCTTGTAGAAAAAGAAGATGTCATCATAAACAAAAATGGCAAGACAATTGCCGTCTTGTCGAACCCAAACAAAGATCGATTGAGTATTTTAAATAGTCTTAAAGGGATTTTGCCAAATGACATTTCAGAAAACAATATCAGAAACGAAAGACTGTTAAACAAATGAGAATATATTTGGATACATGCATCATCATAGATTATTTAGCACTGAGAGAACCGTTTTTTGATGATGCAGAAAAAATTTTTCAATTAATTGCAAACAATAAAATATTTGCATATGTCAGTGCATCCTCAGTTACTGACATACATTACATTATAAAAAAATATATGCACGACGAGAAAAGTGCAAGAAATAAGATGATAGCATTGTTATCACTTGTAGACATCATAGATACTTTAGCATATAACGTAAAGACAACTTTTGACTCACCAATAAATGATTTTGAAGATGCTTTGATTGAAGAACTATCATATCAAACTAATCTTCAATACATCATCACACGAAATGCAAAGGATTTTAAGAACTCACGAATTGAAGTTGTGACTCCCAAAAAGTTTTTGACAATATGCAGAAATCAATTTCATATGTAAATAATAATATTTCTAATATATTTTTCTCAATTCACTAAGATTCCATGAGATAATTTGAAAAGCTATCTAAAGTTACAAAGTCATCTGCATTTTCTGGCACCCACAGTAGATAAAGTGATTCATTTTTTTCTATATTTGGCACCTCAATACTTACTTCCTTGTTAGTTTCTGTAGTCCAGTTATTGTAAGTGCCCGTCTCTCCAACGACCCTAAATTGAGTTGTTTTAGTCAACAGATTTGTCATGCTAAAAGGTTCTTTGCTTATGTACACTTTGACATTTTTCGTTCCGGATTTTGCGCCAAATTTCAATGTAAATTTAACTGTGCATTCGGCATCAAACTTCCCTAAAAACATTCCTTCATCAAGATAGTGTTCATCACCATTATTATCAAAATATCTTAACTGATGTGCCCTATACGCAGATACATTTTTACTTTTAGTTGTATTATTATATTCTACAGCTGTAAAATCAGGTTGATATAATACATATTTAAATTGATAAAGTGGATAATTTCTTGCAGTAGGTGAATAATTATACATCGACCCGTATGTCTGACCTCTCTGATGTATGTCCGCATAATATAGATTTGAATCCTCACCCTTTACAAATGAACCCCTAAATCCAAAGTATTGATTAAAGTCCGCCCGTACAACGACATTTCCAGCATAAATGCTATGATTCCCACTTGTATCTGCCCAATCCAAAACGTTGTTTTGCAAATCTAAGTTAGAAATTAACGCCCCCATAGTATTATAACCGCCATTATAATATTGTAGGTCACCCACAGTAGTATCAAACTTTTGATCTTCTCCCCATGCTAGATAATCTGCATCAGACCTACCACCATGATGACCGTTAATGTATAATCTATCTGATCGCCAGTCACCAGCATTTATAGTCCATTTTTGCGTTGTAGCATTTTTCGTCATAGAATTTGCACCACAGACAGCATAGCCGCACCAAAGAGCAGCACCATCGAGCTTAGCTCCACCATTCCGTTTCGTATTTGTCGTAATTTTTGTTTCATAATATCTAACTTGTTTTCCAATTCCTTTCGTTTTGACATCGAAAACATCAAAAGTAGTACTTCCTATTTTCCTTGTAGCTGACTTATCTTCAATTAAGCATAAGTCACCATTCTTTCCTTTTATATCATAATTTAGAACTATCATATATGTATTAAAAAAATTCACAGTCGTAGTCGGCGGGATTGTTTTATCTGTCGCAGGAAGCGGAACGTAACCAGCAATATTTTGTGATTGCATCGTATCTGGAGACCACATCACAGTACCAGCAATAGTTGCTGCGTCTTCACTATTGTCACTATATTTCATCTCTTGAGCAAAAGTTATATCTTTAGCATGAATTTCAGGAGTGCTCAGATTGTAATAATCAGAGCGTGGATCATTCCATAAACTATTGTTATAAAACATTCGTAGTGGAAATAAATATCCACATTTAGGGTCCAGTTTCATCTTTGTAATTTTTCCTACTCTCACACCCGCAAGATAACTCGCGATCGCCCCATCAATCTTATTATCAAGGGATGAGTTATAGCGGTCGAGTTGGTCCTGAAAGTCATTTTTCATCGAGTCGAACTCAGCTTTTGTGATAAATGCAGCGCCGTCGTTGTCTCCGACTACAGCGGCGAAACTCTCTATACTAAAAAGAAGCACTAA
>AUXO010333719.1_pt1 | contig 14289 bp, 22 predicted proteins | sample 768731 | NCBI WGS metagenome assembly AUXO01 (sample SAMN02715735, study PRJNA202380) | gut metagenome | biome: sheep rumen | host: Ovis aries | place: New Zealand: Palmerston North | reverse complement strand
AAAATGGCTCGTATATCTGGACTAGATTATGCATAGGCAACCGACTATATGACTAACGCGGTTCGTTCATTCAAAATGGAAATGACGGATGCTTAGACAGTTGTTGATGTTTATTCAGCTATCGCCGCGAGTTCTGCTACTAGTGTAACTGAATTAGCAAGTGCAATGAGTAAAACCGCATCATCAGCCGAAGCAGTTGGAAGTAGTTTTTAGAATACTACTGCTATGATGGCTGTAATGATTGAAGCTACTCGTGAGTCTGCAGAAAATATTGGTTCTGCTATGAAGTCTATTATTAGTCGATATGGTGAAATGACTTCTGATCCTTCTAAGTTAGTAGACAGCGAAGGATAGGAAATGAGTTTGAACCGTGTTGATAAAGCTTTATAGACAGTAGGAATTAGTATTCATAATGCTGAAGGAGAATTCCGTAATTTTGACGAAGTTATTATGGAATTAGCAGAAAAATGGAATACTATAGATACTAATACTTAGCGTTACATTGCTACTATTATGGCTGGTAACAGATAGCAATCACGTTTCTTAGCATTAGTTTCTTCTTATGATAGATTGAAGGAATTAAGTACGGAAGCAGCAGAATCTGAAGATGCTTCTTAGTTACAATTCTTAAAAACTTTAGATTCTGTTGAAGCTAAAACGCAATAGCTTCAAACAAGTATTTAGGCGTTATATGTAAATAGCGGGTTAGAAGATTTTTATAAAAAAGTATTAGATTTAGGCAATAGAGTCTTAACTACTTTTGATTAGTTAGCAGAGAATTAGGGTTTGGCATTAACGGTAACTAAAATAGGAGCAAGCTTTGTTTCATTAGCAACCTTAGTTACTAATGCTTTTAATATTATTAAAATGTCATTTTCTAGAACTAAGTTACAAATTATGGCTGAGAGCAAAGCTGCGGCCTTAGAACGTGAATTAGATGCTGCGAAATTAGCAGCTTCAGAGTCTGCTTATGCACAACAAAGTGCTTAGAATTAGATCAATAGTGAAGATTCGATTACTGCAAATAAGCGAGCTGAAATAGAAGAAAGAATCAGATTAGCTAAAAAAGAAGCACAAGAAAATAGTGGTTCTATATTTAATTCTAAATCTGTTCTTAAAAAGACCGGGGGTATGGTTGCTTCTGCCGCGGGTTTAGCATTGACTTCTATTGCTGCCCAAAAAGATGTAAATGAAGAAAGATAGACTAAAGCTTTGATGACTGCAATAGGATCTGCTCTTTCTGGAATAGGAACTTATGGAATGATTGGAGGTATTCCAGGCGCGATTGTTGGTACTATTACAGCCATTCCGGGTATTGTTGAAGCAATAGGGATGTCTACTGAATCTGTTACCGATAAAGTAAATCGTTTGAATGCTGCGGTAACTGAAGCTTCAAATAAAACTATTTTAGCTCAAGATGAAGTAAAAACTTTAGAAGATTATAAAAATAAATTAATTGATTTAACAAGTAAATAGTATGATAGTGCGGAAGCAAAATAGGCATATTTGGATTTAAATAATGAAATTGCTAGTAATTATCCGGAATTAATTAGTTATATTGATGAAGAAGGTAATAAAATTATTGCTTTAGGAAATATTTATGATGAACTCTATGAGAAGAAAAAATTAGCTTATGCTGAAGCGGCGAGAGATGAGGGAAGAGCACGTATCGCCGCAGCTTCTGATGGAAATACTCGGTTGACTAATGCTGGCATAGAAGCACCTTCAAGAAAACTTGATACTTTTTCTACCTATATGGCTACAGGAATTAATGCCGCGCAAGAGGCACTTTCTTTCGGTGCTTCGCATATTACTGGATATGGACATACTGATAAGTTTAGTGTTATTAGTAAAGAAAATGAAGCATATAATTATTTAAGTGATTAGCTTGCTTCTTCTGGTTTTGGTAATATTTTGGAAGCAGCAAAAAGTAATACTTTCGGCGGCGCATCCGGCCTTGATATTTATAAGGCTTTATTTGGTAGTAAGTTTAATAAATTTTTTAGTTCTTTTAACCCAGAAAAAGTTTCAGAAATTTTTAAGAATAATCAATTAGAAGAATTATATTAGTTAGATTCATCTGATAGCGGTTTAACTTAGTTAGGATTTATTATTGATAATTTAATAGCCGCGGATTAGAATTTTCAATAGGCTAGTACTATTATTAGTCAAATTTTGGGCGAGACTGTCACTATTGATAAAGATTTATATGAATATCGTAGATAGGCTTCGTCATTGCCAGCTGAAGGAATTGAAAAAATTATTAAAAATGAAAATAGAAATTTATTTAATAATTTTTCTTCTTTGGATGGTGTGAAATTTTCTTCTGCTTTTGATTAGGAATATTTAGCTGCAAAATTTCAAGATTCTTGGAAAGCATATGAAGAGCAACATGCAAAAGAATATACAGATGCTATTACTGGAGAAATTGATTATACTGCAATGTGGGATGCTTTTTCCTAGAATGCAGAAATTTCAATATAGGAATTAATTCGTGAATATTCTAATACTTTATCTAATTTAGATTTGGGTATTTAGTCTACTCTTGATAAATATTTTAAATCACCTTCTGATTATAGTTTGAACGATTGGACAAAATTATTAGGAAAATTAAATTTAGATGAAGAAACTTACAAATTTATGCAGTCTTATATTACTGATAGAATTGTTCCTACTATAACTAATTTTAATTCTTCTTTTAAAAACTTAATGGCTAGATATCATATAGATGAGAACTTAATAGATTATGAAGAATTATCTGAAGGAATAAATCCATAGTTTTTATCTGGAATGTATGAATAGTATGAAAAAGTATTTAGAAACTCTGCTCTTTCTTCTAGTTCTAAGGAAGATATTATTACAGATTTAAATTCTATATATTCATATATTGGCAGCTTGGATGAAGAATTACGTACTCCTATTTTAGCTAAATTATCTACTGCTGATCTTACTTCTCTTTCTGGTATTCATAATTTTATATCAGGAATAGAGGCTATCGAGGGATTTAAATTAGAAGGAACGAATTTAGATGATAGTTTAGATAAATTAAAATAGCATATTAAAGTTAATATTCCAACAGAAATTAGTTAGATGTTGAATTCTTATTCTGATGGCTTATAGTCTTTAAGTGATCTTTTAAGTAAAGCTAGTAAAGGAATGAGCCTTAAAGATGCTATAAAAGCAGTAGATTAGTTTGGAATTACTTTAGCCGATTTTAATTAGATTGGAGAAAAATTTTATTTAAAAGATTTAACTATATTAAAAGATTAGTATATTAAAAATAATAATGAATATTATACCGAATTATTATAGCAAATTAATGATTAGGCTGATTTTTACAAAGAAAACTAGCGTATTGGTAAAACAGATTATTTTGATTTTACAAAATATAAGGATTTACCCACTCCAGAGGAAAGACGAGCTTATTATGAAGAATATGCTGCAGAAATATAGGAAATGGTTCCTCTTTTAAATACTTTTGATAAATTTGATACAACTGTAACAAATAGTACAGATACTAGTTTAGAATAGTTATCTAAAGGAATGCAGTCTAGGGTATTAAATAGACAAAAAGATTTTAATTTAAATAAATTATTAACTAATAAAACCGCGGATGATTTTACAGAAATATCCAATTTTATTGATGAAGAATATGCTACATTGCTTTCCGAAAGTGGAATAAATGTCGAATCTTTAAAAAACGATATTAAAGCTTATTTAAATAATGCTAATGAAGGAGAAACATTTTCTGAATACATTCGTCGTACTTTAGGAGAATAGTTAGCAAATGTTTATAATGCTTCCGAAGAAGCAGTAAATTATTTATTAGCATCAACTGCTATTTCCCAGGGTAATTTAGATAGTTTATTAGATTTAGTCTTTGGAAAAGAAGGCGCAGAAGGAGCGATTAAAGTTGATCGTGAAACTATTAAGAATTAGATTGCTATTGGAGAAACGGATAATTTACCGAAAGAACTTCAAAAATATTCTATTCTAATTCAAGATACTTTTAAATCTGTCCGTGAAACTACAATTAATGCTTTAATATCTGCGATTGGAGATGGATCTACTTAGATTAAAGTTACAGATTTAAATAAAGGGATTTTAGAATAGCTTAAAGGCAAGCAATGGATTGAAGGCGATATAAAAACTGGCGAATATGTAACGATTGCCGCGCAAAATCTCCTGGATAACGCTCAAGTATTTGAATAGTATATTGTTTCTTCTTTTAATACTAATGCAGAACGTATTAAAGCTTTAACAGAAACCCATAAAAATTAGTATGCTAATAGTCGAGTAGAAAATTATGGTAAGGTTGCTGGCGTTGAATCTTTCGCCTATGAAGATTTGTTAAATTATATTAGTAAAACTGAGGGATTTGGTTTTTTAGATGAAAATAGTATAGAAGATGAAATAACGAAGTTTGGTTTAGCCTTTGATTCTATGGGCAATGTTATCATTGAGAATTATGATTTATGGATTACTAAATTAGAATCAGAAGTTAAAGTATTAGCTGCTAGTGGAGCGAAGTAGCAAGAATTAAATCATGCTCAAGCATTATTAGAGAAAACAAGAAATGCACAAGAATAGGCGATCGCTACTGGTTTTGATAATATACTAAAGGATTCTTCCAATATTAGTATTGAATCAGTGGAAAAACTAGCTAATGCGCTTAACATGAGTTATACAGAATTAACTGGTTATATAAATGAAGCTGGCGAATATGTAGAAGGATATTTAACTAGTAATGGGAACGGTACTTATTAGTTAGATACAAGCAAACTTCCTGATTTATTATCAAAATTAAATGGTAAAGTATCTCAAGCTACTGCTGAAGCAATTGAAAAATCCATTAGCTCTATCGGTGATGCTTACTTATCTAATATTAAAAATACGACTTCTTATACTACAAAAGGAGCTTCCTCTTTAGCTGACGTAGAAACATTTAAATAGTCTTATGCTGATATTGTCGGAAAAACATTAAGCGCTGATGCGTTTAGTTATAATTCAGCCTTATAGTCTTTCGTATTAGGCGAAAGCTACATGGATGAGTATATTAATGCTTAGCGCGAAAAGCTACGTCAATTAAATTACAGTGAAGAATTCATTGATTAGTATATTAAAGATCAAACTGATCGCGCTATTCAAGACAGTATTGCTCTGGATGGATTCTTAAATGCGACTACAAGTACAGAAAGAAATGATGAAGCCAATAAGTTAATTTAGTAGATTAGGGGATTGAGTAATTACAAAGATTTATTTACTCAAGATTCTTCTCTTATTCAAAAATTAAAAGATCATCATTTTGATGAAGAGAGTTTTAGTCGAGATTGGGAGCAATATTAGGAACAATATGATTTACTAATTCTTGAAACTCTTGAATCCGGCGGCCAAGCCGCGGTTGATTTATTAAAGCAAATTAAACCCGATGCTTCTTAGGAAGAATTTAAGGCAGCATTTAATTCTTAGATAAATAAATTAAATGATGCTATGTCTCAAGTGGGGGATTTAGTCGCGGGTTAGTTTATCGGCACAGAAGGAAAGTTGTATGATATACTTTTCCGCGCAGGCGCAGTTGATGTTAATGGAGTGGTACAGGCAGGTTTCAGCATGGTCGAGGTTTATGCTGCAATTTATGCTGAAATGTCCAGAACCGCTGGCGCAACCACTGCTGGCCTAAATGATGCCTATGCACAATTATTAACTGCTCAAGATCAGACTAATATTGATATTACTGAGGCATTAAAAAATGGTAATGGTATGTCTTATGCTGATTTTGGTAATCTTCTTGCTAAATATGATATTAAGTTTGAAGATTATATGACATAGCATTATGATGCTGTTATGCGCGATGGTTTTGGTAATATTCGTATTACTGATTGGAATGCATTTGCAAAGAGTATTTGGGGAAACAATTTAGATTAGGTTAAAAATACGTAGGAATATATCAGTGCATTTAAGGCATATAATGATGGGCTTATTGAGTTAAATAAAAATACAGAAGATGCTATAGTTGAAGAAATTAAGTAGATTGAAAGTGCAAAGACAGGAGATTGGCTAAATTTAAGTGAATTTGGAACACAGTATTATAATGCTCTGGAAAAGTCTACTAATATAAATGATTATCTTAACAAAGGCTATGGCTTTGGACTAGCTGCTGGAATGGCTGACTCTGCAAAAAAAGATAATGCAAAGATTTTTGATAATTTAAATTCTTAGTTACATCAATGGGGTGCATCATTTGAAGATGGTATTCTTAAAATTGGTGATAACGCTAATTTACTAGGTATTGCTTAGACACTTGAGTAGGCCGCTCAATAGGCAGGTTTAGAGCTTGGTAATGGATTAGAAGAAGTTAAAGATGCTGTATTAAATGTACTTAAATCTTATACCGACGCCATTATTCAGGGTATTAAAGGCGGATTATCTAATACCGATGCCTCTAATTTAATTAAAATGGCAGATAATTTAGGAGTAAAAAATCTGCATTTTGAGCAAACAACTGAGGGACTAAAATTATCTCAAGCGTCGGCTATTGAGCTATATCAAACTATTAGTAAAATTGATAATCTTTAGGGGCAATTAGTATTTGATGAATTATCTAAATCCTTAGCAGAAAATAATGAGAATTTTACTTCTACTAATGCATTATTAAGTCATATGGTTGATTTACGCAAGAAACTTGCTGGTGTAGATGGTGAGATTTCAGATGCTCGTCGTAAATAGTATGAAGCTGAATTAGAGGTTGCAAAAGAAATTGTTGCTGTACGTAGTGGCGGAGAGGATGACTCTTTTAACTTTATGGATAATGATATTCCTGGTGGCCAAAAGAATATGATCAATTATGCAAAGAATTGGTCAGAAGCTATGAAAGCCATTAATAATGCATATAAAGTTAAAAATACTAAATATCGTGACGCTACTAAAAATACTGCGACTGGTTATATGGATTATACTGATTTCTATAATATTGTTAATGAACTTAATAATATGGCCGGTTTAATGGGAAAGACAGTAACAGTAGGTAAGACTATTTAGGGTGAGGCATTAACTTTAGATGGTTCATTAGAATCTGCGTCTGCATTAATTACTAAGGGAATTGAAACAATTACCGCTGTAGATACTGGCGACATGATGGTCAATATCGGCGCATTAGGTATCAATCTTTCTAAAGGAGCGAGTGATTTAAACAGCGGTATTTAGGATGGCATAAAAGAAGTAGCAAAAGCATAGATTTCTGCTTTAGATGGCATGATTGCCATGTTAGAACTTATTGTCGCTATGGAATCTTTAGGTGATATAGCCGGAGAAGATATGACCATTGATTTACCTGATATTGTAGTTGATGATGATAATGATGGAAAGTTTGATAGATTAACTGATAAATATAAAGATTGGTTGACTAAATTTGATTAGCTATATGAAACTAATGAAGATATTAGAAAAGTAGTTGATGGCATTAATATCAATGGCATGACTTGGCGTGATTGGTTGAAAAGAGACGCAAAAGAATGGTCTAATGCTGATGCCTAGATTTTAGATGCTTTATATTAGGCTGCAATTAGTACTGATTGGAATTTAGATGATATTGGAGGCAGCTTACAGAAACTTCTAAATAGTGGAAAATTTGGAGAATTAACGGATAGCTTTACAATTGATATTGGTGATATTACCTATACAATTTCAAATGGAGCCGTAGTTGAAGTAGCTGATTGGAGTAATGAGCAAACTTAGAATGTACTAGCATAGTATAAGAAAGCTACAGGAAAAGATGATTAGCATGCAAAACAAGATATAATTTCTGCAATTGAAAGCTATTTAAAAGGTAAAGGTACCGGTAATAAAGATATTGAAGTTAAAGATGTTATTAAAATTAAACACTCTTCAGTTATTAAAACAAATAAAGAAGGCAAAGATGTAGTAGTTGTAGATGGTAAAGAATATACAGAAGGGAGTACTCAGTGGCAAGCTACATTAGAAAAGACTATTCTTAGTGATTAGGATGGAATTGATCCTAAAAATATTCATACTGATTATAAGACAGGAGAAGCTACAGCAACAGTAACATATGGAATAAAGACTTCAACTAAATTTACTGTAGATGCAGATGCTGATAGTGGAGAAGTAACTTGGAATGTAGCAGCAGATGATCCCTTAGCTAAATATGCTGATCCAAATAAGAAATATAGTTCTTAGTCAGAAATATTAAAAGATATTTATAAGAATTTAAATACTGAAGCAACTTCTGGCAATACGGAAGCATAGGAAATATTAGGAAATGATTCCGGTAGTTTTGAAAAATTTATTTATGCTCATTATGGAATTCACCTTAAAGTTAAGACTGAAGTATATAAAGATGGCAACTAGGTAGAAGATCCCACTAAAGATCCTAAATTTAGAGATGCCGCTAAAAATGCTTTAAATAATATTGAAGATGCCATTAACACAAAATTATCAGATAATGGCGAAGGTAAAACTACAATTACATTAGATAATGGATATACTATTCAAGTTGATACGGATGATATTACTGTCGATGGTGACGTTAAACCTGAATTGGTAGCAGCTAAAATTCAAGAAAGTATGGGTTTAGACGCAGCTTTAAGAGATACAATTTCTGCCGGTATTAAAGACGCATTTATGTCCTTGCCCGAAGCCATTAATTCAATCGAACCTACTAAAATTACTTCTGTATCCGAAGCTTTAAATGGCATTACTACAGCACTTAGTGCAGTAGTTGGAGATTCTAATTGGGCTGCTTTAATTGCTTAGTTAGAGAATGTAGCTAATGCCGCGGCGAATATTAAATTACCGACTTTTGATGGAAACAATGGACCGGAAACACCTTCAACACCGACACCTAGTAGTACTCCTAGTGGTTAGAGCGCTCAGACACCGGTGCCAGGCCCACCCGTGAATATGGGCGAAGCCGAAGGTGCGGCAGATGAATCACCCGAAATCGGTGAAAATATTTCATTAGGTTTAGCTGAAGGACTTACTGCAGCACTATCGAGTATTCTTTCCGCAGTTTCAGATATAGCAACTTAGCTTATTACAACATTAGAAAATTAGACAGGCGTACATTCTCCTTCTACTTTAACTGATGCAATTGGCTAGAATATTGATGCTGGCTTAATACAAGGCTTAGATGCATAGTAGGGAGCAATTGTTGAAAAAGGTACAGCTATTGGTACTGCAGTAATTGAAGCTATTAATACAGCCGTTACTGAAGGTATGACAACTTTATCTGAAGGTATTGCAGAAGCAGTTGAATCTGTTGACAAATCTTATACTGAATTAGAAACAAAGACTGAACAGGTTGCGGGCTCTATTCGTTCACACTGGGAAGCCTTAGTCAACCAGATTACTGCCGCGGTTACATTAATTCAAGGCTTGGTATAGAGTTTATAGGAAAAGATTTCTATTACTTGGACTATTAGTAGTGGAGATGGAAAGACGGATTTATCGGGTTCTGGTAGTGGCATTGATAAGAATGCGGAACGTGAGGTTACTGCCTTAACTGAATATATAGATTAGACATTGGCTTCCATGGACAAGCTAGAAAACGGTACCTATAAAGTAACAATGCCTGATCTTCAAGTAAGTGTTGGTAAAATTACTCCTGATGTATCAGCTGCTGAAATGGCTGATGTAGATACCTTTGCAGAGCCCTTGACGGTTTAGTTCGCTAAAGCTAAAATTAAAAAATTAGCAGATCCGTTGGATTTAACAACCATTCATGATTTGGGCTAGTAGTCATTACCCGAAGATGCATTCATGACAATAAGCGATGGTGTAAAAGCTGTTCCGACTAGCTTATCACTTTCTCTTGACGGTGCTTCGAATGTTAGCATAGATGAGTCTACTCCTGTTGTTCTTAGCGAACCAATTAAAATTCCTGCAGAGGTAGATACAACTGATGCAGAAACTGATATTTCTACTTTAAAGACTAAGATTGGAGAAATTAAATAGGAAAGTACGCCTAAAATTTTAGTTGATATAAATCCTGCTATAAGAGTACTTAACGCGCTAATTCGAGCAATTGATAAGATTAAGTAGAAAAAGGTTCCTCAAATTACAATTGATACAGCAGTTGCTAAGGCTAATTTAAATGAAATTATTGACATATTAGATACAATTATTGAGAAGGCTTAGTCACTAATAATTGCAATTGGTACTGCCGAAGAAACAAATAAAACTTCTAAGTTAATTGAAACAATAATGAATGATCTTATTATCATTGACGATAAAAAGAATATTCCAATTTCAATTACATTGGGCGATGTTGATGATTTAATAGATAAGTTATAGAAAATTGCAGCGGCATTAAAAGAAATTGCTGGAAATGCTAATACACCTATTGATATAGGGGCTCCGGAGGAAGAAACACCTAAGGGGAAGGAAGGGGAGACTCCTGAGAGTGAAACACCTGAGGGAGAAAATCCTGATACCAATGATTAGAATAATACTAATTAGCATCGTACTCAAAGTGAAGAATTACCTTCTCAATCAGAAGAATCTTCAGAACTAACACCAATAAAGAAAATTACAGATGAAAGCGCTGATGCATTTGCAGAAGCAACTAGTAAAGCTGCAGAAGGTTTAGATCAACTTAGTAATGCAGGGAATAATGCCGAAAATGCAATTACAGATATGACGACTGCTAGCCAAGCTGCAAATGAAACATAGGCAACTACGCCTTAGACTGAAGAAACAGTAGAAAAAGTAACGGCTGAACAAGCGACAACGTCGACATTAAAAGCAGAAAATGCAGAAGCAGCACAAGCTACCACAAAGACAATTAATGCAGAGTCTGGTACAGCAGACAACGTTACTGCTGAAAGTGTAGATACTGGTGGAGAATCGGTCAAACTATAGGCCGAGGTGGATACTTCAGCCGCTAACTTAGAAGGATTAAAGGCTAAATATGAAGCTGAAATTTCAAATTAGCCAGGCGATATGGACGGACTAACAGCACGTTACACAGCAACAGTTTCGGGCCTGCCACCAGATCATATTGAAGGCACTGTTCATTATAGCGCAACATATGATGGTGCTAAAGCTCATGGTAACTTTGGTCTCGCCTCTGGCACTCTTGGTCATATAACCGGTCCTGCTCATGCTCGAAGTACTCTTATGGGCGAGCTTGGTCCAGAACTTGTAGTATCTAATGGTCGTTACTTCGTAGTTGGTCAAAATGGCGCAGAAATGGTTGACCTAGACAAAGATGCAATTGTCTTCAATCATTTACAAACTGAGCAGCTTTTAAAGAATGGGATGTCTAAAGAACGTGGCCGTGCTGTTACCAACGAGCGTAATGCGGTTGCATTTGCTAAAGGTAATATTAGCGGTGGCCCGGCTATGGCATCTGCATCTGCAGCCCTGTCAGCCTTAAAGCAACTTCGCTCTATGTGGCAATCTCTATTAAGCGCAACTGCAAAAGACCTTGCTGGTCTCGGTGGATCCGGCGGTGGTGGCGGTGGCGGAAAAGATAAAGGAGGTAAGGGCAGCGATGCTAGCCGTAAATCCTTTATTGAAGACGTTGAACGCTGGTATAACTTAATGCAAGAAATTGCTAAGTTGGAAAAGGTAATTAATCATGAAGAAACTCTTCGTGCGAAATTAGAGGGCGATTTGCATAAAAATGGTAGTGCTTATTATAAGAGTTAGAAAGAATCGCTTTCTGCCATTCAGAGTGAGATTAAAGCTCAAGAAGAATTAAATATTTCTCGGCGTGAATACTTTAATCAGAGGCGCAAGCAGCTAAATAAAGATAATGGACCATTTAATCAACTTTATGAGTTTGATGAACAGGGACAATTAAAGCATAAAAATAATACAAAGATTAAAGGTTCCAAAGCAACTAGTGGATATGAATTCTTAGCGGACTTAATGGCGCTAGATCCCAATACTGGTAAACCTAAATATACCGTTGAATAGCAATATAAGATATTGAAAAAAGCTGGTTTCGAGAAGTATATGAAATATGACTCTTCCGGTAATGAAATTAAGCTTGGTGGAACTGATAGTGATGATGGTCCATCTGAAGATGATTACAATACTTATTATAGTAGCATGGTACAGGCTTTTTGGGATCGAGTGGAAGCGCAGAAAACCGAAATGCAAACATTATATGATAGTGTAGCTGAAGGTGAAAATAATTTACTTGAACTAGAATAGCAGCGCAATGAACTCTTACAAGCCATGTATGACAATTAGAAAGAACTAGAAAATTCAGTTTTAAACGCAATTGAGGACATGAAGCAACGTGAAATTGATGCTTTATAGGATGAGCGTGATAAGCTAGAAGAGGCTACTGGCAAGTATATTGAAGGTTTAAGCGAAGCATTAGATAAAGAGCGTGAGATGTATGATACTCAATAGAATCAAAACGAGCTTGATACCAAGAAACGCCGCTTAGGTATCTTATAGCGGTCAGGCGCGAGCGCAGAAGATATTTATTCGCTTCAAAAGGAAATTACCGAATCTGAAAAGAATATGTATTTCGATACTCAACAAGCGCAGATTGACGCAATTCAGTAGGCTTCTGATTTGGAAATTGAACGCTTGGATAATCAAATTTAGATTATGCAAGACACGCTAGATTTCTAGAAAGAAATGGGATTGCTATGGTATTAGGTTTATGATGTAATGGGTAAATCTAATGCAGAAATTACTCAGTTTGTAATGGGTAATGATTCATAGTTCTGGAGCAAATCTCCATTAGAAAGTGCCCAAACTTATGAAGATACTATGTTTAAGGCAAGTCAATGGACTGATTTTAGAAAGGATCAAGTAGCTATGGCTACAAATAAGAAAATAGATGAGTAGACTGAAGCATTAAAAGAAGCTTTATCTTGGGATTAGAAAACTTAGACTGCCGATGCCTTTAATACCTATGCGGGAACAATGGCTAAAAAGCATGGTGAAGATTGGGATAAAACTGGAAAATATAAAGATATCTTTGAAAAAACGTTTAAAGACACTGGTGATAGAACTAAGGCCGCAACCGCTGCATCTGAAGCTTTTGAAAAAGATGAAAAGTGGAGATAGCGTGAAAAAAATGGTGGTAAGAAATTTATTGGTACTAAGGAATATGAATATATTCCTATTGATGATACTTATCACTGGACTTATAAATATAAGTATTAGAAGTATGGCGGCCTAAGTGCTGAGCATTAGGGTAAAACTGAATGGTTCTTTGTTTCTAAGAAAAAAGAAAAGCATGAATGGGAAAAAGGTAAGTGTAAATTATGTAAACGTAAAAAGCCGAAGGAAACCGCATCATCTAGCGGTGGCGACAACGACTGGTCACCAAGTAATTGTAATGACAGCTGTTCAGGGGCTTGTAAGGGCTCTGGAGAAGGTGGAACGGGATGCTCTAAGAATTGCGCGAATGGGTGCAGTGGAGGATGTAAGACGGGATGCTAGAACACATGTACCAATTCATGTAAAAACAGTTGTTAGGGTGGTCCTAATGATAAAGATAATCCTTCTAAATATGCTGGTACTAGTAATACATGTAAAGCTGGATGTATAGGAACATGTGCGGGATATACTGGTTCAAAAGCATCCGGCGGATATGTAGGCCACGGTATTTATGAACTTGGTGAGCGAGGTACAGAAACAGTTCTTACTGCCTAGCAAACCCGTGTTCTTCGTAATAATATTCTTTCTAATAAACCAAGTTCTCTTGTATCGTTATTAAAAACTTATAACGAGGGCTTCTCAATGAACTAGAGATATGGTGTATTAAAAAGCGTTGGTGAGAGTATATCCTCTACAACTAATAATACATCTGGAGGAATTACTATTGAAAATGCCACGGTTAATATGAATATCCAAAAGATAGCCAATGATTATGATGCTAAGCGCGCTGGCGAACAGGCATTAAATGAAATGCTTCGTATTGCTAATAAAACAAGCGCGGCAAATAACATAAGGAGGTAAAAGGAGTAATGGCAGATTATAACGTATTAGTGGGGGAAGAGACGGAACATCCAGTTCCGTTTTCTACCCAAGTTTATAAAGTAACTCATAATGGAAACAAACGGCTTCCTTTTTTGAGACGCTCTTTTATTAGTTTTACATACGGCGAGGACGCCTCCGGGCGTCCCGTCCCAATTGAAGACTTTAATCTAATATCAACATTTGATGGAGATCGTTTATCTAGACAAGCTTATGCCTCCTTTAATGACCTAACATCAAATTATGATGTTATACATGGGCAATTCTTTTGGGGGAGTTATTATACCAATAACTCCCTTACCTTTAAACTTGCAACTGACG